>OJIJ01000036.1_pt1 | contig 21887 bp, 16 predicted proteins | sample 1595891 | NCBI WGS metagenome assembly OJIJ01 (sample SAMN05416853, study PRJEB24817) | seawater metagenome | isolation source: Sea water | place: Canada:Atlantic | collected 2013-11 | reverse complement strand
GTCTCGTGGGCTCGGAGATGTGTATAAGAGACAGCAATTTAATTGAACCTTATTTAAAAGATATTTCACTTCAGTATTTTCAATTTGGATTATACTAAAAAAATCATCAAATTTTATCAGATAATTTCCATTTTCTTTTATCTCTAAATAATCAATAGCTATTTTTTTACCATCAAATAACCACTCTTTTGTCCCTGAGTAATTATTTTCTTTTAAATCTAAATAGTCTAATGGATTTAAATCTTTTTCATTATCATAAAAAAATTCACCCTCATTTAATCTATTTAAATAAGATAAGGTTCCTACTCTATTTACTCTTTCAAGCAGTATTTGAGCTAAACTTCTAATATAAGAGCCTTCACTAACAGTTGATTCAAAAGTTATAAAAGGATGATTATATGAAATAAATTTTGTATCAACTATATTCATAATTGATTTTTTCATTTCAAATTCTTCTCCAGCACGGGCCAAATCATATGCTCTTTTCCCATCAATTTTTTTAGCTGAAAATTTTGGAGGAGTATATTCTATTTCTCCAATTAAGTTTTTTATCTCATTTTTTAATAAAGTAATATCAACTATTTGTTCATCTTTAATATCAATCATATTTTCGATATCAAATGACTCAGAAGTTGCACCTAACCAAATTACAGCTCTATATGTTTTAGGAGTTTTTTTCAAATAATTAAATAGTTTAGAATATTGCCCAAAAGCAACAATTAAACATCCACAAGCAAAGGGATCTAATGTTCCAGAAAACCCCGCTTTTTTATTTTTATATTTTCTTTTTATTTGATTTAAATATGAATTTGAACTTTTAAACATTGGTTTGTTTACTACAACTAATTTATTTAGAGGTTCTTTATTATATAGTTTCTTTTGCATTGATTCCTAATTACATTTTTTCAACAAAACTTGAAAGAATGTCTCTTCTTGTTCCACCAAAATTAATAGTTAATTTGAAATCTTTTCCAGCTTTTCCAGCTTTTTGAACTCTTCCCATCCCAAAGATTTTGTGTTTAACTAAATCACCTTTTTTATATGAAGAATGTTTTTCAAGAGTAAGGCTTCCTTTAATAAGTCCAGATTCACTTAAAAATCTACTTTTTAAAAGCATTGCTCTTTTTCCCTTATAAAATCTAGAATGTACAAAAGATAAAGTAAGATTATCCATAGCTCTAGTAATTGCTACGTATCCTAATCTTCTTTCTTCTTCAATATCGCTTCCATCGCCAATAATAGGGAAGAAACCTTCTTCAAGTCCAATAACAAATAGATGTTTATACTCTAATCCTTTTGAAGAGTGAATACTCATCATTGAAATAGCTTGTTCTGTTAACTCACCTTTTTCAGATTCTAAAGCAATCTCATTTAAAAAATCATCAAGACTTAAATGAGGATTTTGAATAAAGTAATCTCTTATATATCCATAAAATTCATCTATATTAGCTTGTCTTTCAAAGCCATCAGGTACTTTATCAAAAGATGCTCTATAATCAAATGTATCTTCAAAAGAGTCTAAGAATCTCATTTTTGATTCTTCTAAAATATCTCTTAAATCCATAATTGAAGCCATAAACACTTTTAAGGTTCTTGAGTTTTTCTTACCAACAATAGCAGCTAACTCATCGGCTGAATATTCTTCTAGTATAGAAAAAATTGGTTTTTGTAATTCTACCGATTTTGCATCTAATTTGTCTATTGTTGTTTTACCAATTCCACGCTTTGGTTTATTAACAACTCTTTTTAATGAAAAATTATCAGTAGTATTTGTTAATATTCTAAAATATGCAATTAAATCTTTAATTTCCGCTCTTTCATAGAACTTCATACCACCAACAAGTTTATAGTTTATTCCAGTTCTATTAAAACCTTCTTCAAGTGATCTTGAAAGTGCATTAACCCTAAATAATACTGCAATATCTCTTCCATTTACACCACTATTAAGTAGTTTAGTAATGTCATCAATTAACTTTCTAGTCTCTTCATTCTCATCATGAGATTCATAGACTCTGATACTATCACCCTTTTCTCTTGTCCCAACTAATTTTTTTCCAAGTCTATCACGATTATGTTCTATTAATTGGTTTGCATGGTCTAAGATAGTATCTGTAGATCTATAATTTTCTTCAAGCTTTACTACTGTAGTATTTTCAAAATGTTGTGTAAAGTTAAGAATATTTTTAATTGTAGCCCCACGCCATCCATAAATTGATTGATCATCATCACCAACAACACATAAATTACTATGATTTGTACATAAAAGTCTTAAAAGTTTATATTGTAATTCATTTGTATCTTGGTACTCATCTACCATAACATATTGATATCTTTGACTAGTTTCTTTTGCTAAGTCTTCATTTTTTTCTAAAATTCTATATGGTAATAGTAATAAATCATCAAAATCTACTAGGTTATTTTTTAATAAATATGCTTCATATTTTTCATATACATCAGCTATTTGTTGATAAAGTTTTAGTTGTGCAGCTACTTTTGCTTCTTCTGGCGTTAAAAGTGTATTTTTATATTTTGAAATTTCATTAACCAAAATTGAAGTTGTAGTCTCTTTATCTATAGATTTTAAGATTCTTTTCTTATCATCATTATCTATAATTATAAAATTGTTTTTTCTATCTAGTTCACTCATATGAAACTTAAGAAAAAGTAATCCAAATTTATGAAAAGTACATAAAAGAGGTGGTGTATTAATTGAGCCTTGGTCAATTAATGAATATGCACGTTCCCTCATTTCTGCTGCAGCTTTATTTGTAAAGGTTAAAGTTAAAATAGAACTTGGGTCTATCCCTATTGAGATAAGATAAGCTAATCTTGTAGTAATTGTTTTAGTTTTACCAGAACCAGCACCAGCTAAAATCAACAAAGAACCATCTATGTGTTTTGCTGCTTTTTGTTGAGATTCATTCAACGATGATAAAAAGTTTTCTGACATTTCTTCTCCAATAAATATAAATTATATCATAACTTGTATAAATTAATTGAGCTTCTTAATAATTTTATGTATAAACAAATGTTATTATAATCATTAGATTTAATTAAAGGTAACCATCATGTTAACAGATTTTGCAAAACTCGAAACGTTTTTAACAGTAGTAAGAGAAAAGTCCTTTTCAAAAGCTTCTGCAAAACTTGGTATTTCTCAGCCAGCTGTTACACAACAGATGAAATTTATTGAAGAATATTTAGATGTACAGGTTGTTGACAGAAAGAAAAATGGTATAAGACTTACTAAAGAAGGTCAAATGTTGTATGCTATTGCACAGAAGATAGAAAGATGTGTAAATAATGCAGAAAAAGAAGTGTTGAAAATTATGAATAAAGATGTAACTTTTGTATTTGGTGCATCATTTATTATTGGTAATTATATTCTACCAAGATTTTTAAATAACTTAAAAGAAAATATCAATAACGATGTATCAATTAATGTTTCTGTTTCCCATAAAGCAATTGAGGATTTATTAGATAAAAAAATTGATATGGCTTTAGTAGAAAACTATATTCAAGATGAAAATATTATTTATAGAGAGTGGATGGAAGATGAAATTGTAATCTTCTCAAATCAAAAACTACCTGCTAAAGCTAAAGCAGCAGATTTACTATCTTATAAATGGGTATGTAGAAATCCAGATTCAAATACTAGATTAATATTTAAAGAATCTTTAGAAAGAGCTAATTACCCAGATTGTGATACATTTGATGTAACTTCTGAAGTAACAAGTGCTACTACTATTGTACAAACAGTTTTACATTCAGATAAAAATGAAACACCAACAGTATCGATTGTATCAAGAAATGCCATAGAATCACTATTAAAAGCAGATGCTTTATATGAATCAAGAATTGGTAATCATAATATGACAAGAAAGTTATATATAGCATATAGAAAAGATAGAAAACACGATGCATTTATAGAAAATGTTGTTGATTATCTATTAAAAATAAAATAGTACTAGGTTTTTCCTAGTATCTATTTTATACTAAACCTCTTTTAGTATTTCAAACCCTCTTTAATTAAAGCTTTCTTTATTTTCTGAATTTGTTGATGTTTATTTCTACACCAATCAGGAGAAAGTAAACTACTATCATCAATTCCCGCAGTTACTCTTTGAACAGATACATTATCAGGAAGATTTTTAATTGACTTTACAACTGTGTCAACATATAGTTCTTCTGAGATTGGTGTAAACTTACCTTGTTTAAAATCTTTTGTTAGCAGTGTATTTTTAACAACATATAAAGGGTGAAATTTAATGGAATCAATATCTAAAGCAATTGTTTGATTAAATGTTTCTAACATCATTTCTTGGTCTTCATCAGGAAGCCCATAAATTAAATGTCCACAAACTTTTAAATTTCTTTCTTTTGTTTTTCTAATCCATTTTCTCATATTAGAAGCATCATCACCACGATTTATTTTTTCTAAAGTTGAATCATAAAAAGATTGAATACCATACTCAACCCAAATTTCTTTATCTTTTGATAATTCTTCTAGAAAATCTAATATTTCGTCTGTCATACAATCTGTTCTTGTACCAATTGAAAGACCAATAACATTATCAAAACTAAGTGCTTTTTCATATAAAGCTTTTAAAGTATCAAGAGGAGCATAAGTATTTGTAAAAGATTGAAAATAAACAATAAATTTTTTTGATCCAAATTTATTTCCAAGTCTTTCTTTTGTTGCATCAAATTGCATTTGTAACTGTTGTAGTTGTTTGTCTAAAAAAGGATTTTCATCCACTCTTGGATTTAATTTGAAAGATGGTTTCTTCTCTTGTAGATTAGGAGAAAAAGAATCGTTTTCACAAAAAGTACAACCACCCTTTGCTACAGTACCATCAATATTAGGACACGTGAATCCACCTATTGAAATGGGTACTTTATAAACTGTTTCTCCAAACTCACGTCTGAAATATCTACCAATTGTAAGTACTTCTTTTAAATCATTTTTAAATATATTTTTACTTTTTAACGAAATAGTCACCATCGAAACTTTCTAATGCATAATTTCTGTCTGGACCAATTGAATTAACTAAGTCTTCAACAGATAGGTATTCTAAAGTATCAGCTTCGATATATTCTCGAACCTCATCTTTAGACATATTATTAGAAATCAACTCTTCTTTATTAGGTGTATCAATACCATAATAACAAGGAAATTTAATTTCTGGACTTGCAACTCTAAAGTGAACTTCTTTAGCACCTGCATCTTTTAACATTCTTACTATTCTTTTTGAAGTTGTTCCTCGAACAATTGAATCATCAATTACTAAAAGAGATTTACCTTCAATTAAAGATCTCATAGGCGAAAGTTTCATTTTAACTTTCATACTTCTCATCTCTTGTGTAGGTTCAATGAATGTTCTTCCAACATAGTGATTTCTAATAATTCCGTATTTAAATGGTACACCACTTTGAGCTGCATAACCTAATGCTGCAGGAACACCAGAGTCTGGCACAGGAACAACCATATCATATTTAATTTCACTATTTTTATCATTTCTAGCTAAGTTTTTTCCCATATTTTCTCTAGTTTCATAAACTGTTTTACCATCTATTAAAGAATCAGGACGTGCAAAGTATACATATTCAAAAGCACAAGGTCTAAACTCAGGTTCAAAAAGTTGAATTGATTCTGGTTCTTCATAATCTTCACTAAAAATTAACATTTCACCAGGTTTAACATCTCTAACAAACTCAGCATCTACTAATTCAAAGGCACAAGTTTCACTAGCAACAATATAACCACCTGATTTAATTTTTCCTAAAGACAGAGGTCTAATACCATATCTATCACGAATAACAAATTGTTTATTTCTAGACTGAATAATAAAACAGTAAGCTCCAACAGTTTTCTCTAAAGCTTCAGTAATTCTCTCTCTTAATCTCTCTTTAGAGTTCTTAGCTATTAAATGAATTAAATTTTCAGTATCCATTCCCGTTTGGAAAATTGCACCTTTATCAATTAATTCATCTCTTATTTCTTTTTTATTAATTAAGTTCCCATTATGAACAATAGATATTTCACCTAATTTATATTTTGCAAATACAGGTTGCGCATCTAAAATAGAATCTCCACCAGCAGTTGAGTATCTATTATGACCAATTGCCATATTACCTTTTAAGTATTGTAAGGCATCTTCATTAAACACTTCAGAGACTAAACCTCTATCTTTTTTAGTAAATATCTTGCCTTGGCAAGAAGAACTAATACCAGTTGCTTCTTGACCTCTATGTTGCATAGAAAATAGAGCCAAAGAGGCTAATCTAGCAGCGTTATCATTTCCGTAAATTCCAACTATCGCACACATTTATTTAACCTTTGAAAAAATAAAAAGTGAACTTGATGCGCTGCTAGAAGAGAACTCTTTCTCTTCTAAACAAAATATCTTTTTATTTTTCATATTTTATTTTTTTATAGACCTAAACAGTCGTTAATCGAATATAAACCAGCTTCTTGATTCACTAGCCATTTAGCTGATTTGATAGCACCTCTAGAAAAAGTATTTCTAGAAGTAGCAGTATGATGTAATTCTATAAATTCACCATCATTATATAATCCAACAGTATGACGACCTACAATATCACCACCTCTTAAAGACATAACTCCGATTTCATCTTTTGTTCTTGCGCCAATTTCACCATCACGCCCTGAAATTCTAACTGCATCTAAATCTAGATCTCTAGCTTTTGCTGCATGTTCTGCTAATGTTAAAGCAGTACCAGAAGGTGAATCAATTTTATATCTATGATGTTGTTCAACAACCTCACAATCAAAATCTCTTAATGCTTTTGAAGCAAGAGAAACAAGTTTATTTAATACCGCAACTCCTAAGCTCATGTTAGTTGCATAAAGTACTGGAACTTTCTTACTAGCTTCTAAAAGTAAGTTTTGTTGATGTTTATTAAATCCAGTAGTTGCAATAACTAACGGCTTATTTCCACCATTTTCAACAATTTCAGTAAGAAGTGCTTCAGTTGCAACAGGTGCACTAAAGTCAATAATAACATCAGAAACTTCTAAAAGAGTCTTCATATCATTTGTAATAACTGTTCCTTCAGGAACAGGTTTTGTTAACTCATCAAATACATGACATGCGCTTAATCTTGTTTCTTCATCCAATCCTAAGTCATCAATTAATAAAGACCCTACTCTACCTGTACTACCTACAATTCCTACATTTATCATTCGTTTATCCTAAATACTCAATAATATCTACTGCTGCTGTTGCACCATCTGCTGCTGCACATACAACTTGTTTTGCTGCATCAATTCTAACGTCACCTGCTGCATATAATCCTGGAACATTTGTTCTCATTTTTAAATCTACAATTACTTCTGTTGCTTCGTTTACATCACAAAGATATGAACCATCATCTTGTTTTAAAGAATCACTTAAAACATCTCGTCCAACAAATACAAATACCCCTGGTACATCTAATTGTCTTATTTCACCTGTAACTTTTGATTTAACAATAAGACCAGTTACACCCATGTTATCTCCAAGTATTTCTTGAGAATCAACGTTAGTAACTTCTTCTATATTCTTACAAGCTTTCATATGCTCAATCGTAGAAGGAGCTGCTCTATAGCTATCACGTCTGTGAACTAAATATACTTTTGAACAAAGTTTTGCAAGATAAACAGCTTCTTCTAATGCTGAATCTCCACCACCAATAAGTGCTACTTCTTTATTTTTATAAAAGAAACCATCACAAGTTGCACAAGTCGAAATTCCACGACCAAAAAATTTATCTTCTCCTGGAATTCCTGCACTTCTAGGAACTGATCCTGTTGCTAAAAGAACTGATTTTGCTTCTACTTTTGAACCATCTTCTAATGTTAAAGTGAAAATATCTTCATTTTTAACAACTTGAAGAACTTTACTCATTACATGTTCTAAACCAAATCTTTTACATTGTTCTGGCCATGAATCCATAAGTTCCATCCCAGTCATGATTGGACCTTGCCCAGGGTAGTTTTCAATTTCAGAACTTCCAGTGATTTGACCACCAGGCATTCCCATTTCAAACATAGTTACATTATTTAATCCACCTCTAGTCGCATATAGTCCCGCTGTAAGTCCTGCAGGTCCACCACCAATAATTGCCAAGTCCAACATATGTAATCCTTTTTGTGTTTATACCAAATAAAAATATAATTAAATTTTATACTCTTATTTAATATAAGGGCATAATATTACTCAAATATTGTTAAGTATAAGGTTAATTAATTTAATTTAGTTCTATTAATTAAGCTTCTATTTAATAATAATTTTCCTTTAGTAATTTTTATCGTATTAAACTGTATTTTATATAAATCAAAACTTTAATTGAATAACTATTCATAAATTTTTAACTTAACTTAAGTTATTATACTGGCTTTTTAATAAAGGATTTCTATGGAATTATTAAATAATGTTATTTCATCTGCCTCTGGATTCGTGTGGGGAGTACCCATGTTAGTTCTACTTGTGGGTACAGGTTTATATTTAACAATCAAGTTAAAAGGTATACAATTTTGGGCATTAGGACATGCTTTTAAATTAATTTTTGTAAAAGAAGAAAATGCAAAAGGTGATATCACACATTTTCAAGCACTAATGACAGCACTAGCTGCTACTGTTGGAATAGGAAATATTGTAGGAGTTGCAACAGCAATTACATTTGGAGGTCCAGGAGCTGTATTTTGGATGTGGGTGACGGGTCTTGTAGGTATGGCAACAAAATACTCAGAAGCAATCTTAGCAGTTAAATACAGAGAACAAGGTACTAATGGTTACAAAGGTGGACCTATGTACTATCTGGCACGTGGTGCAAATATGCCAAAACTTGGTTTTGCTTTTGCTTTCTTTACTGTATTAGCTTCATTTGGTATAGGAAATATGACTCAATCAAATGCAGTTGCAAATGCTTTATTTTCACAATTTGATACTCCAACATGGGTTACAGGTATCGTTTTATTAACAGTTACCTCTTTTGTAATTTTAGGTGGTATTAAATCAATTGGGAAAACGACTTCTTTTTTAATTCCACTTATGATTTTTATATATTTATCAACAGCAATTATTATCTTAGCTACAAATGCAGATAAAATTTCTGATGCATTCGGACTTATTTTTTATCATGCATTTAATCCTATTGCTGCAGGTGGCGGTTTTGCAGGAGCAGCAGTAGCCGCAGCCATTAGATTTGGTATAGCAAGAGGTGTATTTTCAAATGAGTCAGGATTAGGTTCCGCTCCAATTGCAGCAGCGGCAGCTAAAACAAGTGATCCTGCAAAACAAGCTTTAGTTTCAATGACACAAACATTTATTGATACACTTGTAGTTTGTACTATGACAGCACTTATAATCCTTATGGCGCCAGTTTGGACAACAGGAGGAAATGCAGGAGAACTTACGCTTAAAAGTTTTGAATTTTTCTTGGGAGATTTTGGAGCAATTGTAGTTGTAATTGCAACAATTCTTTTTGGTTATTCAACTATTCTTGGTTGGTCATATTATGGAGAAAGAGCTTTTGAATATATTTTTGGTGAAAAATCAATCAAAATATATAGAGTGGTATTTGTAAGTTTTGTAATGGTCGGAGCTATGATGGAATTAAAACTTGTGTGGAACTTTTCAGACCTTGCGAATGGTCTAATGGCGATTCCAAACTTAATTGCATTACTTATACTTTCTAAAATAGTTTCAGAAGAGACTAATAGATATTTCAAACAAAAATAAAGAGAGTAACCACTCTTTATTTTTATTTACCCTTCTTAATTTCTAAAATTTTTCCCAAATATCACTTTTAGGTCATTTACAAAATATAGAATTCCTCCACTAAATTTAATCATGGAGGAAAACATGGAAAAAATAATAGAAGCCTATACAGGCTTAACTAAAGAAGGGAAGAAAAGTCGAACTCCGGCTAAGTACGATAAACTTCTTACCGCAACAGGTGTTATTCTAGCTTTATTTATGATGGGACATATGTTCTTTGTTTCTACAATTTTATTAGGCAAAGATGTAATGTACAAAGTTACCAAACTTTTTGAACTAGATTTTATATTCGAAGGTGGACTACCTGCTATTGTAAGTATTTTCGTTGCAATAATCTCTTTTACTTTCATAGTACATGCGCTTTTAGGAATTAGAAAATTCCCAACTTCTTATAAAACATATATAAAAGTAAAAGAACATGCAAAAATGATGAATCATAAAGATACATCTATGTGGATGTTTCAATGGATAAGTGGCTTAATAATGATGTTTGCAGCATCTATTCATTTATACATTATGTTCACACAACCACAAAATATTGGACCATTTGCAAGTGCGGATAGAGTAGTAAGTGAAAACATGTGGCTTTTATATGCAATTTTATTAATCTGTGTTGAAATTCATGGTTCTGTTGGACTTTACAGAGCTGCAATGAAATGGGGTTGGTTTGATGGAAGTAATGCGAAAGAAACAAGAAAAAAACTTTACAATGCAAAAAAAGTATTAAGTGCATTTTTTCTTATTCTTGGTTTTGTTACATTACTTGCATACGTAAAGATTGGAATAGAACATAGTTCAGAAGCTGGAACTAAATATTCTCCAAATAATCACTCATCAATTGAAATATCAAAAAAGTAAAGGCTAAATTATGAAAATTAAATATTGTGACGCATTAGTAATTGGTGGTGGTTTAGCTGGCTTACGTTCAGCTGTTGCAGCTGCTCAAAAAGGTCTTAGTACGACTGTTTTAAGTTTAGTGCCAGTAAAGAGGTCTCACAGTGCTGCTGCACAAGGTGGAATGCAAGCATCTTTAGGAAATGCAAAAATGAGTGAAGGAGATAATGAAGATGTACATTTCTCAGACACTGTAAAAGGCTCTGATTGGGGTTGTGATCAAGAAGTAGCACGGATGTTTGTAACAACTGCACCAAAAGCTATTAGAGAACTTGCAGCATGGGGTGTTCCTTGGACTAGAATTAAAAAAGGGAATCACGAAGCAGTTATAAATACCAAAAGAACTACAATTTTTGAAGATGATAATAAACATGGACTTATTACCTCAAGAGATTTTGGTGGAACAAAAAAATGGAGAACATGTTATACCGCAGATGCAACAGGGCATACAATGCTTTTTGCAGTTGCAAATGAAGCACTAAAATTAGATGTAAATATTGAAGATAGAAAAGAAGCAATTGGACTTATTCATAGTGAAGGTAGATGTTACGGTGCAATCGTTAGAGATTTAATCAATGGAGATATTATTGCTTATGTTGCAAAAGGAACGTTAATTGCAACTGGTGGTTATGGAAGAATCTATGAAATTACTACAAATGCTGTAATTTGTGAAGGTATAGGTACTGCTATTGCACTAGAAACAGGTATTGCAAAACTTGGAAATATGGAAGCTGTTCAATTTCACCCTACACCACTTTTCCCATCAGGAATTTTATTAACTGAAGGTTGTAGAGGTGATGGTGGTGTTTTAAGAGATAAGAATGGTCATAGATTTATGCCAGATTATGAACCAGAGAAAAAAGACCTTGCATCAAGAGATGTTGTATCAAGAAGAATGATGGAACATATGAGAAAAGGCCTTGGTGTTGAATCACCATATGGAACTCACCTTTGGTTGGATATCTCAATTTTAGGAAGAGAACATATTGAAAAAAACTTAAGAGATGTTCAAGAAATCTGTGAATACTTTGCAGGAATTGATCCAGCAGATGAAGGACAAAAAGGTTGGGCACCAGTACATCCAATGCAACATTATTCAATGGGTGGAATTAGAGTAAAACCAACAGGAGAATCTCAAACATTAAAAGGATTATTTAGTGCAGGAGAAGCTGCTTGCTGGGATATGCATGGATTTAATAGACTTGGAGGAAATTCTGTATCGGAAACAGTAGTTGCAGGTATGATTGTCGGGAACTTCTTTGCAGATTTCTGTTTAGAAACAGAAATTGATATTAAAACTTCTGTTATTGAAAAGTTTGTTCAAGAAAAAGAATCATACATGAAAGAGCTTGTTTCAAGAAAAGGGACAATGGATGTATTTGTAATTAAAAATAAAATGAAAAAACTCATGCAAGAATATGTAGGAATTTTCAGAGATGGAGTTGGTCTAGAAAAAGCTGTAATAGAACTTGAAGAACTTCTAATCCAATCTAAAAAGATTACTATAAAAGATAAACAATTATATGCAAACCCAGAATTAGAGGAAGCATATAGAGTTCCAATGATGTTAAAAGTTGCACTTTGTGTTGCTAAAGGTGCCTTAGATAGAACAGAATCTAGAGGAGCTCATACAAGAGAAGATTATCCTAAAAGAGATGATGAAAATTGGTTAAAAAGAACACTTACTTCTTGGAAAGAAGGTGACACTATGCCAACAGTAGAATACGAAACACTAAATATTATGACGATGGAAATTCCCCCTGGATTTAGAGGGTATGGAGCAAAAGGAAACTTAATTGAAAACCCTTTAAGTATTGTAAGACAGAATGATGTTGATGAAATGACAGAAAAAATGCAAGATGAAGGAAAAGATAGATATCAAATCCAAGATTCACTTATGCCATTTCCATTACAAGATGATTATAAAAGAAAAAATAAAAGATTAGGAGATAAGTAATGGCACGAGAACTAACAATAAAAATTCTTAGATACAATCCACAAGGAAAAGATTTAAGACCCTATTTTCAAGATTATAAAATTGAAGAAACTGATAGTATGACAATTTATTTAGCTCTTACTCAAATTAGAGAATCTCTAGATGCAGGTCTTGCTTTTGACTTTGTTTGTCGTGCAGGAATTTGTGGAAGTTGTGCCATGATGATTAATGGTCGTCCTAAACTAGCATGTAGAACACTAACTAGAGATTTACCAGAAGAAATAATAATGCTCCCTCTACCAACATTTAAACTTATTAAAGATTTATCTGTGAATACTGGAGAATGGATGGATGGTATGTCAAAAAGAGTTGAATCTTGGATTCATACTTCAAAAGAAATTGATATTGCTGATATTGAAGAACCAATTGAGCCAGAAGTTGCTGATGCAGTATTTGAATTAGATCGTTGTATAGAATGTGGTATTTGTGTTGCTGGATGTGGAACAAAACTTATTAAAGAAAATTTTGTCGGTGCAGTTGGATTAAATAGAGTTGCAAGATTTGAATGCGACCCACATGATGAGAGAAGCCATGAAGACTATTATGAACTTGTTGGCGATGATGATGGTATTTTTGGATGTATGACACTTTTAGGATGTGAAGACACTTGTCCAAAACATCTACCACTTCAAAATAAAATTGCATATATGAGAAGAAAACTAGCTTCTCTATCAAACTAATAAGGAGGTATATAAAAACAATTATACATATATTCCTAAAAATTAAATCATTAAACAAAAGCCTTAAGATTCTCCTTTTTCTTAAGGCTTTTTTATTTCATGAATACTTATTCATACTTTTTACTCAAAAAAGACCTTTTTTACAAAAACATCACTTTTAGTTCATTTTAGAGGATTACAATTTCATTATAGAAAAAGACAAAGTAATTCAAAAAATTAAGTTTTTTTTAATATTAAAAAAGGATTTACCATGACACAGAGAATGGAACACGATTTAATAGGGGACAGAGAAGTTCCAACTAACGTTTATTATGGAGTACAAAGTTTAAGAGCAAAAGAAAATTTTGCAATTACAGGGGTAACATTATCTCAATTCCCAACATTTATTTCAGCTCTTTCAAAAGTAAAAAAATCTGTAGCTTTAGCAAATTATGAACTAGGACTATTAAAAGAAAAGAAAAAAAATGCAATTTGTGAAGCTTGTGATGAAATCATTGCAGGGAAACTACACGATCAATTTATTGTTGATATGATTCAAGGAGGTGCTGGGACTTCAATTAATATGAATGCAAATGAAGTTATTGCAAATAGAGGGTTAGAACTTCTTGGACACAAAAAAGGTGAATACAAATTTTTACATCCAAATAATGATGTAAACCTTTCTCAATCAACTAATGATTCTTATCCAACAGCATTTCGAATTGCTTTATATGAAAAACTTTATGAACTTATAGAGTCAATGAAAGTATTAAGAACAAGCTTTATTTATAAATCTGAAGAATTTAAAGATGTTATTAAAATGGGAAGAACTCAACTTCAAGATGCAGTACCAATGACATTAGGTCAAGAATTCCATACTTATGTAACTACTATGGATGAAGATATTAAAATTTTAATGGATGCACAACAACTTGTTCGTGAGATGAATTTAGGAGCAACTGCAATTGGAACAGGTATTAATTCACATCCTGAATATGCTTGTTTAGTTGAACAAAAACTTCAAGAAGTAACGGGTCGTCCTTTTGTAACTGCAAAAGATTTAATAGAAGCAACACAAGATACTGGTGCATATGTACAAATATCAGGAGTATTAAAAAGAGTTGTAACAAAAATCTCAAAAATCTGTAATGACTTAAGATTACTAAGTTCAGGTCCAAGAGCAGGATTTAATGAAATTAATTTACCAGCTGTACAACCTGGAAGTTCAATCATGCCAGGGAAAGTGAACCCTGTTATTCCAGAAGTTGTAAATCAAGTTTGTTTCCAAGTTATTGGAGCAGATATGACTATTACTATGGCTAGCGAGGGTGGACAATTACAACTAAATGTATTTGAACCAGTTATTGCATATAACTTATTTAACTCAATAAATATGATGAAAAATGCTTTCGAAACTTTAGCTACAAAATGTATTAATGGAATTACTGCAAATAAAGAACATTGTCAAAACATGGTTCTTAATTCTATAGGATTAGTAACTGCATTAAACCCAACTATTGGATATGAAAATGCTACTTCTGTTGCAAAAGAAGCTTTAGAAAATGGAAGATCTGTTTACGACATTGTACTAGAAAGGAAACTATTAAGTAAAAAAGAATTAGATGAGTTAATTCGTCCAGAAAATATGATTCAACCAAGAATGGTTTGTAAATAAAAATAATAAATAATAATAAATTCAAAAGGAGAATGTTATGTTAGGTTTAGAAATTTTAGTTGTACTAGGTGCTATATTTATAGGTGCTAGATTCGGTGGTATTGGTATTGGTTACGCAGGGGGATTAGGTGTTTTAATTCTTTGTTTATTCTTTGGACTAGAACCAGGAAGTATACCAATTGACGTTATCTTAATTATTATGTCAGTTATTGCAGCAATTGCAGCAATGCAAGTTGCCGGTGGATTAGATTATATGGTTAAAATTGCAGAGGGTATTTTAAGAAGAAATCCTAAGCATATTACTTATTTAGCTCCAGCAGTTACATACTGGATGACTATATTAGCAGGAACAGGACACACTGCATATTCTACACTTCCTGTTATCGCCGAAGTTGCAAAAGAACAAGGTATTCGTCCTTCACGACCTTTAGGGGTTGCTGTTGTTGGATCACAAATTGCTATTACTGCATCACCTATTTCTGCAGCACTTGTATTTTTAAGTGGGATATTAGAACCTCTAGGAGTTGGCTACATTGAAATATTAGCTGTTACTATTCCTACAACATTCTCTGCTGTTATGATTACTGCATTTGTAAGTAATTTTTTAGGAAAAGATTTAGTTGATGATAAAGTTTACAAAGATAGATTAGAAAAAGGTTTAGTTAAATTAAGAGGTGAAACAAAAGTTGAAATTAAAAAAGGTGCAAAATTATCTGTTGCAATCTTTATTACAACTATCATTGCTGTCGTTACATATGCAACATTAATTAGTAAAAAAGTTGGTGTTATTGTAGATCCAAGTTTACCTAGAAATGCTGCAATTATGGTATTTATGCTAGCTTGTGCCTCATTAATTGTTTGGGCTTGTAAAGTTGATACTGGAAAAATCCTTAATGCATCAACATTTAAATCAGGTATGAGTGCTTGTATTTGTGTTCTTGGTGTTGCTTGGTTAGGTACTACTTTCGTTGGTGCTCACCTTGATGAAATCAAAGAATTTGCAAGTACATTATTAACTCAATATCCTTGGATGTTAGCTATTACTTTATTCTTTGCAAGTATGTTATTATATTCGCAAGGTGCTACAACAAAAGCTCTTATGCCTGCGGCATTAGCGTTAGGTGTTGATCCGGTAACTGCAGTTGCATCATTTGCAGCAGTAAGTGCATTATTTGTATTACCTACTTACCCAACACTTCTTGCAGCTGTTGAAATGGATGATACAGGTTCTACTAGAATTGGTAAATATGTATTTAATCACCCATTCATGATTCCAGGTATCATTGCAATTACACTAAGTGTAATCTTTGGATTTATGCTAGGGAATATCATTCTATAGTCTTTAACAAAACTTATATTATTAAATGGAAGAGTTGAATACAACTCTTCCTCTTCAAAAAATTAAATCAAAACAAATAGAAATTTAAAAAACTCAGGAGAGAGAAATGACAAAAATTTTAGAAAAAATCACGGTATTAACGTTATTAGGTACTTCATTGTTATTAGCAAAACCAAATATTGTAATTTTGGCAACAGGTGGAACGATTGCTGGTTCTGGTGCATCCGCTACAAAAAGTGCTTATTCAGCAGGAGCGGTAACAGTTGATAAACTTTTAGCAGCTGTTCCTTCAATAAATGAAATGGCAACTATTAAAGGTGAACAAATTTCTAATATTGGTTCACAAGAGATGAGTAATAAAGTTTGGTTAAAACTTGCTAAACGTGCAAATACTCTTTTAAGTTCAGAAGATGTTGATGGTATTGTAGTTACACATGGTACAGATACTATGGAAGCCACTGCATATTTTCTTGATTTAACAGTTAAAAGTAAAAAACCAATCGTTTTTGTTGGTGCTATGAGATCAGGTTCTTCAATGAGTGCAGATGGTCCAATGAATCTTTTCAATGCAGTTAGTGTTGTTACGAATAAAGATACAGCGGGTAAAGGTGTAGTTGTTGTTATGAATGATGAAATTCATAGTGCAAGAGAAGTGACAAAAGTAAATACTTCATCAGTAAATGCCTTTGCTTCTCCAAATACAGGGAAAATCGGAACAGTTTACTACGGTGCTGTAAATTATTATATGCAACCAGTTAGAAAACACACTATTGCAACAGAATTTGATATTACTAAAATTGATGCTCTTCCTCGTGTAGATATAGTTTATGGTCATGCAAATGATACAGATCTATTTGTTAATGTTGCTGTTAAAGCTGGAGCAAAAGGAATTATTCATGCAGGTATGGGGAATGGAAATCCTTACCCATTAACTATGAATGCACTTGTTACTGCTAGTAAAGATGGTATTGTTATTGCTAGAACTTCTAGAGTTGGTTCTGGTCGTACAACTCTACACAATGAAGTAGATGATGAAAAATATGGGTTTGTTGTAACTGATAATTTAAATGCTCAAAAAGCAAGAATTTTATTAATGTTAGGACTTACTAAGACTCAAGACAAAAAATCATTACAAGATATGTATTTTAAATATTAATAGAAGGGAAGTTTTACTTCCCTCTGTTATATATTTAGATAAAATGTCTTTTTTAAAATAAGGAAATAACATGAGATTTAAAGTTTTTTTATTTTTAATAAGCCTTATTTTATTATCAAATACTAATCTTTTTGCAAATAACAATAAAAATGTACTTATTATCAATTCTTACCATAGAGGATTTCAATGGAGTGATGATGTTTTAAATGGAATAGAATCTGTTTTATACAATACAAAAATTACTTCAACTGTTTTATATATGGATTCAAAAAGAATAGCTTCACCAACATATTATAAAGAATTAAAAGATTTATATAAACTTCAATTATCAAAAAGTAAATATGATTTAGTTATTGCCATTGACAAATTTGCTTATGAATTTACTATACAAAACTACAAAGAATTATTTACAGATGAACTAGTTTATTTTGTTGGTATTGAACAATTCTCTCAAGACGAAGTAAAAAAATATAATATACAAGATAAAGTCTCTGGCTTATTAGAAAAAAGAGCTATCAGTGATATAGTGAAAATGATTTATAAACTAATGCCTGAGTTAAAAAAACTTTATATTATCAATGATAAAAGTGAAAATGGCGATGATTCTGACCCTTTTATACAAAGTGCAATAAATGATTTGAAAAATAAATTTGAAATTCAATATATACGAAGTTCAACATTAGATAAATTAAAAGAAAGATTTTCTAGTCATATTCCAAATGAAGCAGTCTTTTTTATACGATTCTATAATGATAAAGATGGACATCTTTATAAAAATAGTGAAATTGCAGAAATGATAAAGTTAAGTAAAATACCAGTTTTTACTACTGATACATTATTTATAGAGAAAGGTTCCACCGGAGGAAAATTAGTTCCAATTAAAAAACTAGGAATAAAATCAGGAGAAGATATCTTAGGAATATTAGATACATCACTTGTTATCCCATTTATAAAAGTAGCAGAAGATTTTGAATATAAATTTGATTATGAGAAAATAAAAGAATTTGATCTTCATCCTGACATTTTAAATATTGATTATAAATATGTAAATACTCCATTAGGATTTTTAGATAAACATAGACAATTTGTCGATTTTGTTTTTCTAATGTCTCCATTTTTACTATTTTTAATATTAGGACTTATCCATAATTTATATTTGAGAATAAAAAGTGCCAAACTACTAAAACAAAGAATGCAATTTGACAAAGTTCTACTTGATTCAATCAAAGCTCCAATTGTTTGGCAAGATGAAAAAGGGAGAGTAGTAGATTCAAATGCAAAGTTCTGTGACTTCATGGACTTACCTTGTCCTGAAGTAAAAGGGAAAACACTTAAAGATTATATAAAAAAAGACAAGTCTGTGACTATTAGTAAAACTTTAGAACCTTTTATTAATAATGCAATTGAAGAAAATCAAATGATTATAAAAGATGGAGAGGATAAAGAATATACATATTTAATAGATCAAACAAACTACACTGAAAATATTTTTAAAACAAAAGGAACTGTTACTGTTTTTACTGATATTACAAAAGAGAAACAAGCCATAAAAGAAAAAAGAAAACACCAAGAATTTGTTATTCAACAATCAAAACTAGCAGAAATCGGAGAAGTTTTTTCTTCTATTGCACATCAATGGAAATCTCCACTCGTTGAAATTGCAACAATTGCACAAGAGAAACTTTACAATGAAGATGGAGAGATACAAGAAGAAGACGATAAATTTGTAAATGATATTATGTTTCAAGTTAAATATATGACTGAAACAATTAACAGTTTTCAAAAATTCATAATGCCCTCTACTCAAAAAATAGTATTTGATATAAATGAATCAGTAGAAGAGATGCTAGAGATTATTAGACACAATATAAAATACAATTACATAGATGTAAATGTCAATGTAAAAGCAAATACAAATTTGATGATTTTAGGGTATAAAAATGAATTAATGCAAACTCTTTTAAATATAGTAAATAACGCAAAAGAATCTATTATAAAAGAAAAAAGTAAAGATAAAATCACACAAGGTATTATTAAAATAAATATAAAAAACGTTAATAATAAAGTGCAAATTGATATAGTAGATAACGGAGGAGGAATTCCTCAAAAATATATTAATCAAATTTTCGAACCATACTTTACAACAAAAAAAGATGGACATGGAATAGGATTATATATGGCAAGATTAATTATTGAAGATAAAATAGGAGGTACTATAAATGCCTCAAATACTAAAGATGGTGCAAAGTTCACCATTCAATTGGAGTTAACAAAATGAAAATCTTAGTTCTAGAAGATAATGAAAGATTGTGTAATTTAATAAAACAAGCACTTACAAAAGCTGGGTATAAAGTAGATACAACAGCAGATGGAGCGGAAGCTCTTGATATGATTACAAATGGTTATTCTTGTTTTATTCTAGATATAAATGTTCCTTCAATTGATGGTATATCTATTTTAGAATCAATAAGAATGTATCACAATGAAGTACCTGCAATTATAATTAGCTCAAACCATGATCTAGAAAAAATACAGAAGTCTTATGAAATAGGTTGTGATGATTATCTAAAAAAACCTTTTTTCATGTACGAACTTATTCAAAAAGTACAAAAGTTTTGTAAAGTTAAATCTCCTTTATTAGATTTAGGGAATGGTTATATTTTTGATTATAATAAACACTTTTTAGTAAAAGGTTCTGAGGAAATCAAATTAGCAAAAAAAGAAATTCTCTTTTTAGAATTACTAGCAAAAGATATCCATAGAGTTTTTAGTTTTGATGAGATTGAAGATTATGTTTGGGAAGGTGAAGAAACTACTTTAATAAATGTAAGAGCTTTAGTTAAAAGAATTAGAAAAAAAATACCAGAAAAAGCTATCAAAATTGTAAAAGGAATTGGATATTCAATTGATGCAGACGAAATTCCAGAACAAAAATAAAATCATGAAAGAGAAACTTCCTTATTTAAAGAATATCCCATTCCTTTAACTATAATAATACTATCAGGAGGAAGTTTTTTCCTTAATCTTTTTATCATAGAACGAATATTTACAAGAGTCGTTTCTTCTCCCTCCCATACATATTCTTCTAATTCTTCATAACTTGCAACATGATGTAAGTTTTTTGAAAATAATTCTAAAAAAAGCATCTCTTTTTTTGTAAGTTCATATTCCATGTCATTTTCAAATAATCTATGATTTATAAAATCATATCTACAGCTTTCATTAAACTTTAGAAACATTTTAGGCAATACACAATATTTTTTTATCTTTTGAACAAGTTCAAGAATATAAAATGGCTTTTTTAAATAATCATCACAACCTATTTCATAAGATTTTTGTATTTTTTCTAAATCATGATTAGAGCTAATTATTATTGCAGGAATATTTGAATGATTTAGCCTTATATATTCTAAAATTGAAATGCCATCAAGGTTAGGGACATTTATATCTAAAACAAAACAAGCATAACCATTTCCTAAAGCTTCAAAAGCATCATCTCCATCATAAAAACAATCAACCTTATAGGATTCTTGCTCCAGTGCAGATTTGATTACACCAGATAATCTTTTATTATCTTCAAGAACTAATATTTTCACAGATATGTCCTAATTTTATTTTGAAACATGCTCCAGCATTTTTATTTTCAACTGATATATGACCATCCATTTTATCTTCTATAATCATTTTTGTCATATAAAGTCCTATCCCATGTCCATCATTTTTTGTCGAATAATATGCTTTAAAAACCTTATGTAAACTTTCACTGGCTATTCCTCCTCCATTATCTTGAATAAGAATAACTAAATTTTCATTTTCATTAAAAAGTTTAATATCAATTTTTCTATTTTTATAATCATTACTTAAAAGTGCGTCTTTTGCATTATTAATTATATTTAAAAAAGACTGCATGAATTCATTTTTGTAACCATAAATTTCCAGACAAGAATTATCTTCAACTTCTACATTAATCTTAATATTATTATATTTTATATTATGATTTACAATTTCTAACATTGAATCAATTGCATCTTTTATATCAAATTCAACTTTTTTATTTGAAGGCATTATAAAATTTTGAAAATCATTTATTGTATCTGTCATATAATCTACTTGCTTCATTATATCACTTACATAACTATCATTCTCTTTTAATGAATCAGATTTTTTTGTATAAAAGAGATCCTGAGCAATTGCAGTAATTTCCACAAGTGGGGATTTCCATTGATGTGCAATAGAAGAAAACACTTCACCTATTTCTGCTAGTTTTGATTGTTGCACAATAAACTGTCTATTCTTTTGTTTCTCTTTCGCTACTTCTTGTTCTGTTGTAATACTGTCTCTTATACACATCTGACGCTGCCGACGAAGAGGATAGTGTAGATC
>OJIJ01000035.1_pt1 | contig 21976 bp, 23 predicted proteins | sample 1595891 | NCBI WGS metagenome assembly OJIJ01 (sample SAMN05416853, study PRJEB24817) | seawater metagenome | isolation source: Sea water | place: Canada:Atlantic | collected 2013-11 | reverse complement strand
GAGATCCTCTCTGGTCTCGTGGGCTCGGAGATGTGTATAAGAGACAGATTCTATTGCAATTTTATTAGGATTAAAAAATTCTCTAAAATCATCTATTGTTTGAGATAAATATTTTGTTGATTTTAGTATTGCAGAGATAGAGTCTTCTTGAGCTTCTTTTGTAAGTATTCCTAATTCATCTTCAAGTTTGATTCTACTTGTTGCAGTACTAATTAGATTTAATGGTTGCCTCCATTGATGGGCAATATTACCAATCATTTCTCCCATTGAAGCCATTTTTGATTGTTGATATAGGATCATGTCTTTTTTCCTATTTGCACTTAATTCTTTTAAAATTCGTTTATTATATGTGTCGAAAAACTTTTTTAATACATCAGATATATATTTTGCAATAAATAATAAGAATATAGTTATTATCAGACTAATAATCATAGTTTTCTTTAGTGATTCATTATTTATCTTTGTTAACTCTTTCTTTTTCTTATCTAAGTATCTAATTAATTCTTTATCATAAAATCCTGAGCCAATAGCCCATCCCCAGTCGTCAATACCTTTAACATAAGTTACTTTCTTTGCAGGTTCTCCTGTTTCAGGCATAATAGTACCTATGTATTTTACATAACCACTACCTTCTTTAGCTTTATTTACAATCCCTTGAGTGATTTTAAAACCATTTTCATCTTCTAAATTAATACGGTTAACACCAATATATGATTCTTTTATATGTGCTAACTGTACTCCATCATAATCAAAAATAAAAACATATCCATTTTTTCCATAAGAAACTTTTTGAATATGGTCTTTTATCATATGTGTTTTTAAATTTTCAGTAAAATCATCTAAATATTCCCCTGTACCTACAAATATATTTAAAGGTTTAAATAATTTATTAAAAGTAATTTTTTTATATTCACCAGTTAAGTCATTAGGTTTAAACCAATATAATTCATTAAAAAAGGTATTCTTTTTTTTAAGATTTTCAATTACATTTTCTGTGATTAATTGACCTTTCTTGTCTTTAGTACCTAATAAGGATTTTCCTTCTAGTATTGGCTTTAAGGGATGTAGAACATTATAACCTTCCATGTTATAGATATAGAAATATCCTCTATTATCATTAAATCTAATATCTCTGAGTGCTTCTTTAATAAGTTCTAGAACTTTCTTATCACCTTCATGGGAGAATTTTTTATAAATATTTTTTATTACTGAGTAAGCTTGATTGACTTTTAGTTCCAAATTCTTATTTAATTCTTCTTCTAGTTGGGCTTTTTCATTGATAATATCATTGTAGATTTTTTCAACTTGAGATTTTACTAAGGTCCTATTGTTTTCTAGATAATTCTTTTTATATATATCTAAATCTTTTTGGAAGTTTGCTTCATTTTGGAAATAAATAAGTGAGTTTACTATTATAGCAATAATCATAATTACAATAATTGGTGAGTATTTAATAAAATTTAAAAGTTGTTTCTCACTATTTATTAACATTTTTTATTCCTCTAGCATAAGACCAATATCTTTTTTTGCTCTATTTGATAAAAAGTTTTTATATAGATTTTGATTTATTTTGAATAATAATTTACTATTGTTTTGAATTTGTTCTGTAACGATATCTGAAGGTACTGAGATTTGAACAAATAATTGGTTATCTGAACTTATCCACGTGTTTATTATCTTAGAATGAGTTAATGATTTTAAAGATATATGTTCTGCAAATTTTTTGATATCTTTATCATATGTCAAAGCATCATTTGTTTCTTCTTCATAATCTCTATATAACTTAAGTGTATTAATATAAATTTTCTTAGTAAGATTATGACTTGCATTGATAAGTGCTTTTTGTCTATGAAAATTAAACTCTTTCTTATCAATCTCCGTTGTTGCTCCAATTTGAGTTATATACCCTTTTTTATCAGGGTTTATTAGCCAACTAGGACTATTTGCTGGCAGAGAGACTTCTTTCTTAGGTGTTGTAACTGTTTTACTTGAAAAAGGATAGAAACAACCACTAAAAAGAACAGATACTATAATTGATAAAAAGAGAGTTTTTTTCATTTAGTTTTTCCCTATTCTTTAACAATCACTAAATTTTTTAATGATTTTTTTAGATTTTGCTAAAGCTTTTTTACTTGAATTCTTATCAAATGTTAAAGCAACAGCCATTCTTCTTCCTACATGTGATTGAGGTTTTCCAAATACTCTTACAAAAGAATCTTTTGAAAATGCACTTTTTTCAATTTTTACTTGAGGGTTAAAAGTATCATTTTTTGCTTTATATGCAGCACTTGCTCCACAACCATAATCAATATAATCTAAAGGTAATCCTAATACTGCTCTAACATGAAGTGCAAATTCACTTTGAGATTGAGTAATCATTGTAACCATTCCTGTATCATGAGGTCTAGGACTTACTTCTGAGAAATATACTTCATCACCTTTTACAAACATCTCAACACCAAAAATACCACGACCACCTAAACCATCAGTTACTGTTTTAGCAATTTTTTGTGCATTCTTCTTAGCTTTTTTACTCATGTTCATTGGTTGCCATGAGAAAATATAATCGCCATCTTGTTGTATATGTCCAATTGGTTCACAAAAAACAGTTTGTTGTTCGTTTCTAACTGTAAGCAGAGTGATTTCATAATCAAACTTTACAAATGCTTCAACGATTAATTCACTAGCATCACCTCTAGCTTCTTTTGCAATTTCCCAAGAATTCTTTAAATCTTTTTTACTTTTTGCAACACTTTGTCCATGACCTGATGAGCTCATTACTGGTTTAATTACACAAGGGAATCCCATGTTTTTAGCGGCTTTTTGTAAGCCATCAAAAGTAGAAACAAATTCATATGGACCAGTTTTTACTTTTAATTCTTCAGCAGCAAATCTACGAATATTTTTTCTATTCATTGTTTTATTTACGGCATCAGCATTTGGAATAACATGAAAACCTTCTTTTTCCGCAGTAAAAAGAGCTTCAATATTGATTGCTTCAACTTCAGGTAAGATATAAGTTGGATTTTCTTTTCTTATTACATCTAAAATTTCATTTTCATTTTTCATATTAATAGTGTAAGCTCTATTTGCAACTAATTGTGCTGGTGCATTATTATAACTGTCTACTGCAATTGTCTCAATACCAAGTCTTTGAGCTTCAATAATAACTTCTTTACCCAGTTCTCCACTTCCTAGAAGCATAATTTTGATTGAATCAGATTTTAGCGGTGCTGTAAATTTCATTTATTTCCTTCTTTTTGTATTAATTCTTTATTTTCATTTTTGATTTTTTCTTGAAATTCTTTATCAAAGTTCACAAGGTTACTTTTTCTAATAATTGATTTTAAAATTTTTATATAATCGTGTCCAATACCTGAATATTTTGACATGGTTGCACTTAGTTTCATTCCATCAATAAGTTTTCCAGAATCTCTCATTTGTTTTCTTTTTAATCTAAACTCATAATATGCACCTGTACGATTTAAGTTTTTCATATATGCAGTAATAGAAGCTTGTAAATTTGGGAAAATTCTAATAAAGTGTTTTTTCCCAGAAGGACGTCTCAGTGGCATCATTCCAACAGCTGGATTGTATGTCCAGTGACCAAAAATATTATTTGCTTTTTTAAAAAATCTACTTTTACCCCAACCACTCTCAGTTGCAGCTTGTGCTAAAGCCATTGATGGAGGAATAATATCAATTCTTTCTAAGTATCTTGAATAGTTATATAGACTTTGCACTTTATATTTAATCTTTAAGTCTTCTAATCTTTTATATTCTTTTGAAGTTGGATCAAGGTTTTTATTTTTATTTAGAGATTTAACAAATGCTCTTTCTTCTAAAATTTTTCTATTTTCTATTTCAATTCTTTCATTAAAATAGTTAAAGAAAAACTTCTTTTGTTCAGAGACATGAAGTTTATAGTAACTATTTGGAAAGCCAGTATCTGCATTAAGTGTAGTGAATAATACAGATACTAATATTAGGCTTTTAAGTAACTTTTTCATTATATTAATGCTGTGAAAACTTGTTTTACAGCTCCTTTAAAATATAGTTTTTCTGATACTTTTGAAATAGTTAGTTCTTCTTCACTTTTTGGATATACAAAAGTTTTATTTTCTACTAAACCTAAGTTATTCGCTCTTATAAAACACGCAACCATTCCTGTTCCACAAGCAAGAGTTTCACCTTCCACTCCTCTTTCATAAGTTCGAACTTTTAATACTTTCCCATCTTTATCATTTTCAATTTTTGCAAAATTTACGTTCGCATTATGTTCATATCTCATTTTTGCAGATAAATCATGGTCATATTTTTCTAAATCATCTACAATAGTTACTAAGTGAGGAACACCAGTATCAATTAAATACCAAGTTAGACCATATTGTTCAAATTCTTCTTTTATAACAATAGGTTTTGTCATTTGTGTTTCCACAATATTACCATTTACTTCTGACTCTATTAATCCAGCTTCAGTTAAAAATTTCATTTTAGAAGAGGCTAGGCCATTTTTAAATGCATAGTGAGCAACTGCTCTAGTCGCATTTCCACACATAGCGGCATCACTTCCATCGCTGTTGTAAAATTGCCATTTGAAATCTGCTTCTTCACAAGGTAATAGTGCAACAAATCCGTCAGCACCTATTCCTTCAGTTCTATTACATAGTTTTATTGCATCAGCAGTATAATCTTTTTCAATAAATGTATGAAAAATTACAAAATCATTTCCACTCGCAGAATATTTTGTGTATGTCATAAAATCTCCTCCATAATTCTCTCAACCTCATTTTGCAAATTTTTTAAATTCGAAGAATTATCAATTACTAAATCTGCTAATTTCTTTTTCTCTTCGATATTCATTTGGTTAGATATTTTCAATAAAGCTTCTTCTTCATTGATATTATCTCTTTGCATTAATCTTTGAACTTGTAACTCCCTTGGAGTATAAATTACCAAAGATTTAGGTATCGGATAATTCATTTTTTCAAAAAATAGTGGAATATCTATGAAATAGGGTTTATTTTGTTTTTCAAATATTGCAGCTTCTTTTATAATCTCCTGTTTTATTAAAGGATGAATAAAAGCTTCTAGTTTTAATTTTTCTTCTTCATTTGAAAAAATTATTTTACCTAGCTCTTTTCTTAGAACTTTTCCATTCTCTACAAATTTAGCTCCAAACATGTGTGCAATTTCGCCACTATGCATATCAAGTAGCTTATGCGCTATTTTATCTGCATCAATCGTGAGAAAGCCATGTAGTTTTAGTAGATTACAAACTGTACTTTTACCTGTTGCAATTCCACCTGTTAAAGCTATTGCATGTTTAAATAAATCATTTATCATAGTATTTATTTTACTACAATAATGATTTATTTTTCTTTATTTGAGTTTTATAACGAAGATTTTATCTTTTAGCGATACCAGTAAGTGCTTTGTGTTGCCCTGCTGGGAATACAAAAGATGCATGATGAATCTCTGTAGAGTAGTATTCTAAGTCACTTAATAAATCTGATCTTTGTAATATAATATCAGCTGTTGGATGATATTTTTTAGATGCTAAAATTGCAGTTGAATGACCAAATCTAAATGGCATTGCAATCCAGAAATTTCTTCCTACAAGCTCTAAATCCTCTTTTAATTCGTCACTATCATTACTAAAACTTGACGTTTTGAATGTAATAACACCATCGTCTTTTAAAACTCTTTCAATATTTGCTAAAAGCATTTCATCTAATCTTACATCAGTTAAAATGATTACATCAATATTTTTTTCATCTTTTGAAGTTAAAAGTGATACATCACCAAATTCAATATTTCCAGTATGTTTTGATGCTTCTTTTTTCAAATTTTCAGTTGAATTTCCAATTATTAAAACATTTTGAGCTTCTTTATGAGTACAAAGTGGAGTATGTACCATCATTTCATTAAACGTTTGATTATCTCTCATTTAGGAATGTCCTTATTTTTTATAAATTTTTGGATATAATACCAAAAAAATTTTAAATTACAAGGATAAATTAATGTGTGCTGAAAAATTACAGCGTATTTTAATGGCAACAGTATTAATTGTATCACTATTCTTACTTCTAAATGGTTCTATTTTTGGGATTATTTTACAAGTATTTGTGATTTTGATGGTTTTAATATGGGCATTTACAGATTTTTGTCCTTCTCTTTGGGCATTTGAAAAAATGTTTGGAGCTTGTAAAAAAAAAGAAAATAAGGAAAATAATGGCAACAGTTAGTTACAAAGATGCTGGTGTAGATATCGACGCAGGAAATCAATTTGTAGAGAATATTAAACCTCTTGTTAAATCAACAATGATCCCTGGAGTATTAGGTGGTATTGGTTCATTTGCTGGTGCATTCGAACTTCCAACAGGATATAAAGAACCTGTAATTCTTTCTGGAACAGATGGTGTTGGAACAAAGTTAAAATTAGCAATTGATTCTAAAAAGTTTGATACAGTTGGAATTGATTTAGTTGCTATGTGTACGAATGATTTATTATGTAACTTTGGAGAACCTCTATTTTTCTTAGATTATTATGCAACTGCAAAACTTGAAGTTGAAGAAGCTACTGCTGTTGTAAGTGGAATTGCAGAAGGTTGTATTAGAAGTGAATGTGCCTTAGTTGGTGGTGAAACTGCTGAGATGCCAGGTATGTACAAAGAGGGTGATTTTGATTTAGCTGGTTTTTGTGTTGGTATTGCAGAAAAAGCCGAGTTAAATAGAATTGAAAGAATTGAGGCTGGGGATACATTAATCGCACTTCCATCTTCTGGTATTCATTCAAATGGATTCTCACTTGTACGAAAACTTCTTTTAGAAAAACTTGAAATGAGTTTAGATGATGAGTTTGATGGAAAAGTATTAAAAGATGTATTACTTGAACCAACTAGAATCTATGTAAAAGAATTTAAAGCTAATAAAGAAAATATTAATGCACTAGCACATATTACAGGTGGTGGAATTACTGAAAACTTACCAAGAGTTTTACCTGATAATTTTAAAGCTGTTGTAAAAAGAGATGCTATTAAAGTATTACCTATTTTTGAATTTATGGGACAATTTGTAGAAATTGAAGAGATGTACCGAACATTTAATATGGGTGTTGGTATGGTTCTTGTTGTAAATCCTGCAAATGTAGATGCTGTACTTGCTAACACTGACGGATATGTTATTGGTGAAATTGCAGAGGGTGAAAAAGGCGTAGAGTTTATATAATTCTATTATTTTCTATTATTAAAAAAAGGCAATCATAACGGTTGCCTTTTTTTATGCCCTAAATTAAGAGTCTATACTAAAATATCTCATATCTTTTTCATATTATTTTTGTATGGTTATACTTGAGACGAAGGAGAAAGTAATGTTTAAAAATGTTAGTATCAAAGTAAAAGTTTTAGCTATTGCACTTTTAGGACTATTCCTATTAGCAAGTGTTGTAGGTTTTATTTCTGTAAATAAAGCTAGTGATGCTTTAATGAAAAAAAGCTATGGCTCCCTAACTTCCGCTAGAGACGGAAAGACAGAACAAATCAAAAATTTCTTTGCAGATAAAATAGCAAGTATTGATACCCTTGCAAAAACTAAAGATGCAATTGAATTAGCATATGATATGGACAGTATTGAAGGTATGATGAATATCAATGCTGATGGAAAATTCCCTATTGAAGAACAGCATGTAAAAAATGTAACTGCACCCCATGAAAAGTTTTTTAACAATTATATGAAAGCAAATGGATATGCAAATATTTACATGGTAAATGTGCGAACAGCTCAAGTTATGTATGCTGCAGATAAGAAGTCTGACTACGGTGAAAATTTAATAACGGGAGAATTAAAGAAAAGTGGGTTAGGTGAAGTTTTTGAAAAAACAATGAAAAATATGAAACCAACTTTTGTAGATATAAAACCTTATGGTCCAAGTAATAATGTTCCGACTATGTTTTTAGGCGCACCAATACTTGAAGATGAAGAATTAACTGGAATTTTAGTTTTTCAAATTAGTGATAAGATTATTAATAGTGTAATGAAGTTTAGAAAAGGATATGGAAAAACTCAAGAAGATTATCTAGTAGGAACTGATTTTCTTATGCGAAGTGATAGTTATTTAAATCCAAAAACTCATAGTACAAAAGCGTCATTTGCTAATCCTAAAAAAGGAAAAGTAAAAACAGAGGCTTCTACTACAGCTTTAAAAGGTAAGTCAGAAACAAAAATAAGTACTAATTACAATGGAACTTCAGTCCTTTCTGCCTATGGATTAATAAAAATAGGGAAAGACTTAAAGTGGGCAATCATATCTGAAATAGATGAATCAGAAGTTTTAATGGCTTCTCAAAATATCAAAACTCAAAGTAGTATTATTGCTCTTGTCTTTTTAGTTGTAATTGCTTTTATTGTTTATTTTGTAATAAATAAAGAAGTAATAAAACCTTTAAATGATTTTCAAAATGGATTAATTGATTTCTTTAAATATTTAAATAAAGAAACTCAAACGGTTACCTTATTAGAAAATAATACAAAAGATGAAATAGGAATAATGTCTCAAATTGTAAATGAGAATATTGTCAAAACAAAATCTTTATTAGAAGAAGATGCAGCTTTAATTGAAGATGTAAAAAGAGTAGTTTCCTTAGTAAAAGAAGGAAAAATAAAACAAGAGGTAATTAAGAGTACTAGTGATGAAAATCTAGAAGAACTTAAAACAATGCTAAATGATATGCTAGAAGTAATGGCAAGAGATGTTGCTGTTGATTTAAGTAGAATTGAAAATGCTTTAGATAGTTATCAAAGACTAGACTTTACTCATAGAATAGAAGATGCCAGTGGTAAAACTTCTTTAGGGTTAAATGCATTAGCTGAGATTATTAATGCTATGTTAGTAGAAAATAAATCAAATGGTTTATCTCTTTCAAAAAGTAGTGAAGTGCTTCTTGAAAATGTAAATAATTTAAATAGAAACTCAAACGAGTCAGCAGCTGCCTTAGAAGAAACAGCAGCAGCATTAGAAGAGATAACAGGGAATATAGCAAATAATACTAATAACATAGTACAAATGGCTAGTTATGCAAAAGAACTTACTGGTTCAGCAAATGAAGGAAAAACATTAGCAGAAGAGACAACAGGTGCAATGAATGCTATAGATGAACAAGTGACATCTATTAATGAAGCTATTTCTGTTATTGATCAAATTGCATTTCAAACAAATATTCTTTCACTTAATGCAGCCGTTGAAGCTGCCACAGCAGGAGAAGCGGGAAAAGGTTTTGCCGTTGTTGCTCAAGAAGTGAGAAATCTTGCGAGTAGGTCAGCAGAAGCTGCAAATGAAATTAAAAGTCTAGTTGAGTCTGCTACAAAAAAAGCGAATGATGGTAAGCTAATTGCTTCAAGAATGATTGATGGTTATGCAGGATTAAATGATAATATTTCAAAAACAATTGAACTTATTTCAGATGTAGAATCAGCTAGTAAAGAGCAAAAATCAGGAATCGAGCAGATTAATGATGCAATTAATTCCTTAGACCATAAAACTCAAGAGAATGCTAATATCTCAAATAGAACAAAAGATGTAGCAAATGAAACAGATAATATTGCAAGAGTGATTCTAAAAAGTGCAGATGAAAAAGAATTTATTGAAAAATAAATAAAAAAGAAGAGTAACTTTACTCTTCTTTCATCTCTAGGAATAGAAAGTGAGATGAGGTAAGCGCTTTCATCTCAATACTAGACTCCTTCGTGATTTCCATTGCATCACCTTCATTTAATTCAATATTGTTTACAGTTGAGGTACCTTCAATTTGTACAAAATAGATTTGTCTATTTTCTTTTATCTGGAATTCTAAAGATTTAGATTCCTCTAATTGACTTACATATATATTTATATCTTGATGAATTTTAACTTTTGCCTTTCCCTTTTGGGAAGAGACTATATTTAATAAATTATTTGCTCTTTGCTCTTTTGTAAATTGGTGAGAACCATACAATCTTGGTAGTCCATTTCTAGGAGGAACTATCCATATTTGTAGAAGTCTTAAATCTTTACTTTCATTTTGATTATATTCACTATGATATATTCCATCCCCAGCACTCAAATATTGAACTTCACCACGTTTTAAAATCTCACTATTTCCCATAGAATCTTTATGGGTAATCTCACCTTTTACAATATAAGAAATGATTTCCATATTTTGATGTGGATGAGTATCAAATCCACCTTTTGGATGAACAATATCATCATTTAAAACCCTTAATACTCCAAAATTTATATTATCAGGATTTCTGTATTCAGCGAATGAAAAATGAAACCTACTTTCTAACCATCCAAGATTAGAGGTACCCATATTTTTATGATTTAATTTTTTCAACATTTCCCATCCTTTATTTTAAAAGATCAACAAATTGTTCTAATATCTTTTTTGAACTTTCAGGTCTTAATGGATTTTGATATGTTGCAATAATCTCTCTTGGCATTACAATACTCCCAAGCCTAGTAAACTGGCTTCTCATTGCATTTGTTACATCACTTCCACCACCTCCACTATGAGTAGAAAGTTGTATTGTTTTTAGAGTAAATAATTCTCTAAAATCATCACCTACTCTTGATACCCAGGCAATTGTATTTACTAATACAGGAGGTAATGAAAAGTTATATTCAGGAGTCACAAAAAGATAACCACTGGCACCTGACATTTTCTTAATCAAAGCATCTATTCTAGAGGGAACTCCATCTCTTTCTTCTTTTAAACTATCATACATTGGAAGGTTTAAATCCACTAAATTAATAATTTCAGATTCTTCCCCCAATTCTTTTAGTTGACCTTGTAAATTACTAGCTAATTTCATGTTCTCATTTAAACTTGACACAAATATTAAAATCATCATATCTTCCTTTTTTTATGTATTATTATTTAGCTAAAATTCCTTCTATTTGGATATTTAACTTAACTTTATCTCCTACAATTGCACCGCCAGTTTCTAGTAATGAGTTATACTTTAGTCCATAATCACTTCTATTTATTTTTCCAGTTAATTCTAAACCAACTCTTGTATTACCCCATGGATCTTTAATATCACCATTGTTTTCTAATTCAAAAACCACATTTTTAGTAATATCTCTAATTGTTAATATTCCATGTGCTTCATCATCTTCAATTTTTTCTAGTTTAAAAGTAAGGTTAGGATATTTCTTTCCATTAAAAAAGTCTTCTGCTTTTAGGTGTTTATCTCTTTTCTCATTTTCAGTATTAATTGAAGAAACCATTACTGTACCTACTAATGATTTTAAAGTATTTGTTTCTTCATCATATTCGAAAGTACCATTAAATTTATCAAATTTACCAACTACATTTGAAATCATCATATGCTTTACTTTAAATCCTACATTTGAGTGACTTGCATCTACATTGTATGTTCCACCAAAAAGTGCACCTGCTGTTAATATTGAAGCTAATCCTAATTTCACTAATTTACCCATAAATGGGATTCCACTTTGTTTCATCATCTTTTTTCCTTTTTATTTAGTACTAACTAGTACTATTTGTTTAAATTTTTTTAATTGGCCTTGTAAACTTTATTTAACAACTCATATAAAGTATCTAATTCGTTATCACTTAAAACCTTGAAAAAGTCATCTATATTTTTTGCATGATTAGGAAATACTTTTTCAATAACTTTTATACCTTTTGAAGCTATAGTTAAAATAGATGCTCTACTGTCATCTGGATCTTTAATAGAACTAATCCATCCATCTCTTTTTAAGTTTTTAACTACAACAGTAATATTCCCTGGTGTACTCATAGTTAACTTTGTTATTGAGCCAATATTTAAATCACCTCTGTGATAAAGTACTTCTAGTACTCTAAATTGATTAAATGTAAGATTATGTTCAGAAAAATAGTTAACAGCATTGTTATGACCTTTTAAACGTACTCTTTCTAATCTAACTACTGTCTTCATAGACTTGTCTGTTCTTTTCCCATAACTTTTAATTTGTTTTTCATTCATCTGCATATCCTTTGAGTGAATTATAGTACTAATTAGTACTACCTGTCAAGTACCATAAATCTTATACTACTAGTTAGTAGTAAAAAAGCTTAAAAAAAGAGCCATTTTATAGGCTCTAGGTAAATTTAGAAATTTTTTAAAGTTGTTAAGCTTTTTTTGCAGTAGACATCAAAATAGCAGCAAAAATTAAAAAAGCACCTGTAATTCTGTTTTGAATCTTCATTGCTTTTACATCTTTTATAAGAAATTTTAGTTTTGAAGCCATTGATGAATAACCTGTCATAACAAAAATATCAACCACACATAATGTAGTAACAATAATTGTAAATTGTAACCATAGTGATTCATTTGGATTTAAAAACTGAGGGATAAAGGCTACTAAAAAAACAGTTGCTTTTGGATTTGTAAGATTTATAAAGGTTGCTGTAACAAATGCTTTTTTTGCACTATAGTTTTTTAAATGTTCACCTTCTTCTACTAATTCAACTTTTTCGAATATTTTTGAAAGACCTAAGTATATTAGATATAGAACACCAATCCATTTTATAATATTAAAAAGCATTACTGACTGCATAATTAATGCGCCAAGACCAATAACAACAATAAAAGTTTGAGTAAAAAGACCTAGTTGTAGACCCATTATTGCTGAATATGATTTTTTCAATCCATATTTAATTCCATAATTCATAGATACAACAGCACCAGCTCCTGGTGAAACAGAAATAGCAATAGAAGCTAAAAGTAGTGTTAACCAAACGTCAAATTCCATAAAAAACCTTAATAATTTTATAAAGAATAATAGCACAAATTTCAAACTATATTACTTAACCTTTTCGTAATAAAAATTTAGATAAAATATCACGTTTTACTAAAAGGTTATGAAGGAATTTATATGTTATTAACACCAGGACCAACTCCTGTACCAGAATTTGTAAGAAAGGCTATGGCTGATGTTACAATTCATCATAGAACGCCAGAGTTCGAAAAAATATTTAAAGAAACAAGAGAATTATTATTAGAAATTTTTGATATGCCAGAAGCTGTGATGCTAGCTTCAAGTGGAACAGGTGCTATGGAAGCATGTGTTACAAACTTAACTCATAAAAAAGCATTAACTATTAACTCAGGGAAATTCGGTGAAAGATTTGGAAAGATCTGCCAAGCTTTTGATATAGATTTTACTGAGATTAAAAATGAATGGAATACTCCAGTATCAGTTGAAGCAGTTGTAGAAGCTATAAAAGCTGATCCTTCAATTGATGCAATTTTTATTCAGATTTGTGAAAGTGCAGGGGGATTAAGACATCCTGTTGAACAAATAGCAGCTGAGGTTAAAAAAATAAATAAAGATATCATGATTGTTGCAGATGGAATTACAGCAATTGGTGTTGAGAAAGTAGATACTACAAATTTAGATGCAGTTATTACTGGAAGTCAAAAAGCTTTAATGCTTCCTCCTGGACTTTCAATGATTGGATTATCTAATGAAGCAGTTGATAAAATCAATACAAAGCCTGCAGGATATTATTTAAATTTAAGCTCTGAAATTAAAAAACAAAAAACGAATACAACTGCATATACAGCAGCAACAACTTTGATCATTGGACTTAGAGAAATTTTATCAAATATTAAAAACAATGGTGGATTTGAAGCTTTATATGAAAAAACTGCTTTAAGAGCGAGCTCTACAAGAGAAGCATTAAGAGCAATTGGTTGCGAAGTTTATCCGACTAGTCCTGCAAATGCAATGACTACGATTTATTCTGAAAATTCACCAGCAATTAGAAAGATTTTAAAAACAAAATACAATGTAAATATTGCGGGTGGTCAAGATCACATCAAAACTTCAATTTTTAGAATCAATCATATGGGACTTGTTGAAGATTTTGAAGCTTCATGGGTTATTAATGCAGTTGAACTAGCAATGGATGAACTAGGTTTAAGAGAATTCGATGGAACAGCAAATAAAGTTTTTGCATCAAATATGTTTAAAGGTAACTAATGGTTTTCGAACATGAGATCCCAAAGGGAAGTAGATTATATTTTGGCAAAATTGCCAAGGTAAAAAGAGAGTTAGAATACAAGATTAGTTCACTATTGAGCGATAATGGATTTGAAGAAATTGTTACACCAAATTTTTCATATTCACAACATCAATCTATTGCAAATGATAAAAAACTTATTAAGTTTTCAGATGAGCAAAACGAACAAGTGTCTTTACGAGCAGATTCAACTTTAGATGTAGTTAGAATTATTACAAAAAGACTTGGCCGAACTACAAAAAATAGAAAATGGTTCTATGTACAACCAGTATTTACATATCCTTCAAATGAAGAATATCAAATTGGGTGTGAGTGGATTTGTCATGACAACATTGTAGATATTTTAAATTTAACTGGAAACATTTTAAATAGTTTAGAAATTAATCCAGTATTACAGTTATCGAATATAAATATTCCAAGACTTGTATCAACTGAGTTAAATATAAATATAGATTTATTTAAAAATGGTGAAATTGCAAAGCTATTTGACCTTAATGTATCTTGGCTAAATGATTTAATAAAAGTAAAAAATATTGAAGATTTAGAAAATAGTATTGAAAAAGTTCCAAGTAATATAAAAGTAGAACTTGAAAAACTTTTAAAAACGGCGAAAGAAGTAGAATATAAAAACTTGGTAATAGCACCATTATATCATGGGACATTAAAATATTATGATGATGTTTATTATAGAGTAATTCAAGATAATCATGTGATTTGTAAGGGTGGTAAATATAGTTCTGATGGTATCAGTTCTTTAGGGTTCGCACTTTATACAGATAGTTTAATAAAAATTTTAGAGGGTTAGGGAAAAGATGAAAGCAGATTTAATTGTTGGTATTCAATGGGGAGATGAAGGAAAAGGTAAGATGGTTGACATGCTTGCTCAAAATTATGACATGGTATGTAGATCGCAAGGTGGTCACAATGCTGGTCATACTATTTGGGTTGATGGTGTTAGATATGCATTACACTTAATTCCTTCAGGAGTACTAAATCCAGATGCAATAAATATTATTGGTAATGGTGTAGTTTTATCTCCAGAGTCAATTATAAAAGAGATGGAACAATTTGATGATTTAGTAGGAAGATTATTTATTTCTGATAAAGCTCATTTAAATTTACCTTACCATGCTTTAATCGATCAAGCAAAAGAAAGATTAAAAGGCGACAAAGCTATTGGTACAACTGGAAAAGGTATTGGACCTGCATATGCAGAGAAAATTTCTAGAAATGGTTTTAGAGTAGGTGAGTTATTGAATCCTACAAAATTATGTGCTGGAATATTAGAATATTTTGAACAAAATAGAGCTATTTTTGATGTACTTGAAATTGCAACACCAAGTGAAAATGAACTAGTTGAATTATTAACTACATATAAAGAAACATTAGAACCATTTATTGCAAATACTACAAATATGGTTTGGGATGCTTTAGACTCAGATAAGAAGATATTATTAGAAGGTGCACAAGGTACATTACTTGATATTGACCATGGTACATATCCATATGTAACTTCTTCAAACACAGTAAGTGCAGGTGCTTGTACAGGGTTAGGAATCAGTCCAAAAGATATTGGTATTGTAACTGGTATTGTAAAAGCGTATACTACAAGAGTTGGAAACGGTCCTTTCCCATCTGAAGATTTCGGTCAAGATGGTGAAACTATGGCTGATGTTGGTAAAGAAGTGGGTACAACAACAGGACGTGGAAGAAGATGTGGTTGGTTTGATGCTATTGCTGTTAAACATGCGGTAAGATTAAATGGTTGTGATCAATTATCACTTATGAAGCTTGATGTTTTAGATGGTTTTGAAACAATCAAAATTTGTACTGCTTATGAAGTAAATGGCGAAATAATTAAGTATATGCCTTCAGATTTAGAAGATGTAAAACCTATTTATGAAGATATAAAAGGTTGGGATAGTGTTGTTGGTTGTAGAGAATTTGACGCTCTACCTGAAAATGCAAAAAAATATATTAATAGAATAGAAGAATTAACTGGTGTTAGAGTAGGTATCGTATCAACTTCACCAGAGCGAGACGACACAATTATTAGAGGATAAGCCCATGAGAATGAAATTACATCATACACAATATATAGCAAGACGAGTTGCTAGAGATTTAGCTACTTGTGAAGTTGTGGAAGTTAGAAAAACTAAAGAAGAAATCGCAGCAGAAATTGAAAAGATTTTAGATGCAGACATTGAAAAAGAGCTTGACTTAGATGATAAAGTTGCTGATATTTTAGATGACCAAGAAGAAAATATTGAATTCTATAATGCAGATTATAGACAATTATTTTGGTTAACTAAAAAAAGAATGGCAAATGATTTTGGTGTTATCTTAAATAATGAAGATAGATTTTCTGATATGGCTCATCAAGTTTTAGATTACTTATGGGAAGAAGATTTTATTCATTATACGTGTTCAGATAATCAAGTTAAGAATGTAATATTTACTTCAATTGACGAATTTTTAAAAGGTTTTGAAGATTCTGATGAAGCAGTCTTAGAAAAAATGAAACATTATAAAAGAAAACTAATTCAAGGGACTGATGAGTATGATATTGTATATCATAGGTTATATGAAGAAGAACTAATTAGAAGAGGGTTAATGTAAGATGCAAAAAGTATGGATATATTTAGAAAATGGGACTTTTTTAGAAGCTAATTCATTTGGTGCAACAGGTACAAGTGTTGGTGAGATTGTTTTTAATACATCACTTACTGGTTATCAAGAAATCATAACAGATCCAAGTTATGCTGGTCAATTTGTAACTTTTACAATGCCAGAAATTGGAAATGTTGGAGTAAATGAAAATGATATGGAAAGTAAAACTGCCCACTGTAAAGGTGTGTTAGTTAGAAATTATCACCATGAATATTCAAACTATCGAGCTCAAGGTGATTTAGATTCACTTTTAAAAGAACATAATGTATTAGGTATTTGTAGTATTGATACAAGATATTTAACTAAAATGTTAAGAGATGAAGGTGCAATGATGATGATTGCATCTACAGAAATTTCTTCAAAAGATGAACTGGCAAAAGAACTTGCAGCAAGTCCTAGAATTGAAGATATTAACTATATCAAAGAAGTATCAACTAAAGAGCCTTACGTACATAAGTTTGGAGCTTGGAATCACCAAGAACTAGCTTACAATAAAGCTATGATGAGTGATAAAAAAGTTGTAGTTGTTGATTTTGGTGTAAAAAGAAATATCTTAAATGAACTTGTAGAATCTGGACTTGAAGTAGAAGTTATCCCATCTACATTTAAAGCTGAAGATTTAATTGCAAGATTTGAAGCAAAAGAAATTGGTGGAATTTTTCTTTCAAATGGACCAGGTGATCCTTTGACACTAAAAGATGAAAAAGCAGAAGTTCAAAAACTAATAGATGCAAATATCCCTATGTTTGCAATTTGTTTAGGACATCAAATGCTTTCAATTGCTCATGGCTTTGATACATATAAATTAAAATTTGGACAACATGGTGGTAACCACCCAGTTGCAAATCCTGATAACGTAGTAGAAATTACTGCACAAAATCATAACTATAATGTTCCTGATAATATTATAGAGATTGCTGAGATTACACATCAGAATTTATTTGACAATACTATTGAAGGTGTTAAATATAAAAATAAAGATATTTTCTCAGTACAACATCACCCAGAAGCAAGTCCGGGACCGCATGAGTCAAAATACATTTTCAACGAATTTGCAAAAATAGTAAAGTAGCTTACCTTTTTTGCGCAATCTCTGCGTTGAAGTTTTAAATTTGTTCGTCACGTACTACGTGTACGTTCCTCTCAAATTTAAAACTTCGCCTTGACCTTACACAAAACGGCAAACTCTTTTACTATTTAATTAGTTCATTTTTTAGTGAATAGTTAATATTTCCATGTTTTGCAAGTATATTAGTTTTTATTTTTAGAGAATCAAAAAGAGTAAAAGTATTGTTAAGAATATAAATTAAATCTTCTCCTGTCATTAATAGAATTCTTGGATTATCACATGTAAACTTTAAAATAGAATTTTCATCAAAACCATTTACTGATATAAATAAACCTCTTGTACTTTGTCCTTTACCTTTTAACTTACCATCAAATATGGATAAATCTTTTTGTTTTATTTGTTCACTAGTCCATTTTAATTCAACTAAATAATCAAATTTCTCAAATGAAAAATAACCATCAATTTGTTCGGTATCAGTTTTATACGGTGGAGAGTAATCAAATTCATTGACCCTTAATAATTCTGAAAAGATTTTCTCGAGTTGAAAACCTCTTTGTTGAGGAGTATATTGGTTTGTAGAAAATAGATCTAAAAATTCTTTGTATAGACTAGAGAGCTTATCTTCCAATTCTTTTTTTGAAGATATTTCTGTATCTTTATTAATTCTATGTTCTTGTTCTTTTTTTAATTTGATTTCATTTTCGATTGGGTCAGACCCTACAATCTGTCTGAATTCGTTTAATAATACTTTTGCTTTTTTTGTATCTAAATTATCTTTATCAATTGCATTATTCATTTTGTAAAAATTTGAAATAATATTGTTGATAATATCAAGATGATTCTGTTTTTCTAAAGTATCAATTATATTTCTCATAACTGTATATTTATTATATGTATCTTTTGGATATCTGTTATAAAGTTGCTTAGGAACACCACAACTATCTAAAAAGCTATAATATCTGTTCCAATACCAAAAACAAGAACCTGCTAATTCAACAATTTTTTCTTTTACTTCATAATTAATTTTTTTGTTCATTCTATATTATAGTAAAAAAATAATTATAATATTCATATTTGATTAAAGTCCTGGTGCTTTCCACATTGACTGAGTCAATCCTTGGTCTACAAGTTCTAATTGCTTTTTATAAACTTCTTGCCATTTGATTTTTATTTCATCATATAGTTTTTTATTTTCTAGATTTGGTGTATATTCTTTATCCCAAACTACTAGTTTTTTTGCAGCACTTGTAAGGTTTTCATAAATATTTGCTCCAACTCCGGCACTCATTGCCGCACCAAGTGCAGTAGCTTCTGTTACTTTTGGTATCTTGATTTTACAACCTGTTACATCAGCTAATGTTTGACACCATAGAGAGCCTTTGCTTGCTCCTCCTGCGAATACTATTTCATCTATTTCTAGGTTTGTGAATTCTTTTATTTTATCTAGATTTATTGAGCTAACTATACATGCATTTTCTTGTAAGGCTTTAAACATTGAGGCTTTATTACATGTTTGGGGGTCTATTGAAAGATTTATAAAACTTGGACTTGCGTGATACCATTTCCCGTAGTTCATGCTATCAGAAAAAATTGGCATTATTCCATATGAACCTAGGGGTACATCTTTTGCTTTTTCTTCTAACAGGGCATATGTATCTATGCCTTTTTCTTTTGCTTCTAGTTTTTCTAGGTCACAAAATGCATCTCTGAACCATCTCATGATTAGACCACTAAAGAAAGTGATTCCTTCTGCTTGAGATTGATTTTGGATTACGTGTGGATTTACTCTTAAACTCATGTTTTTTGGTAATTTTGCATCTGAAGATATATTTGTAATTTGTTGCCAAAAAGAACCACCTAAAATTGCAGTTTGTCCTAGGTTTACTAATCCAAGTCCTGCACTTCCAAGTTGCACATCTCCACCACCAGTTACTACTTTTGTATTAATTGATAGTCCAGTTTCATTTGAAGCTTCATTTGTAACATTTCCAATAGGAGTTCCAACTTCATAACATGGGCAGAAGATGTCATCTTTTATACCAACTTTTGTTGCCATTGAAGAATCCCAAGTTCTTGTTTTAAGTGAAAATATACCTGTTGTTCCACCGTTACTTGGGTCCGTTGCAATTACTCCTGATAGTTTGGCTAAAATCCAATCTCCTATCATAGAGATATTGGCTACTTTTTCATAGGTTTTAGGATGATTGTTTTTAAGCCACATGATTCTTGGAAGTGCTCCTAGTGCAAAAGTTTGCCCAGAAGCTTCATAAAATTCTTCTTCAATACCTTCAAAAGATTCTTTTAGAAAAGCTACTTCTTTACTAGCTCTTGCGTCTACATTTGCAACAGCCCAAAGTTCTTTCCCTTCTTTATCATAAAGAACAATACCTTCTCTCATACTTGTAGCACTAAGTGCTAATATATCATGTGGATTGATTTTAGATTTTTTTATAACGTCTTTTATACACTCTTTTGTTAATTCCCAATTTGAATCAAAATCAAAAGACATACTATTAGCAACACCAGCTTCTTCAAGATGTGTCCATTCTTGTTGACTAACATCTATTTGATTACCTTTTGTATCAAATAAAACTGCTCTAACACTTCCTGTTCCTGCATCGATTGCTAATAGATATTGCATAGTAAATCCTATTTTTTTAATTTAGCTTGTTCTAATTCCCAGTATTCCATTTCAAAACTATCTTCAAGGCTGATACTTACATATCCACCAAGTTTATCAGCTTTTAAAACTGCATTCATTGTATGAGAAATTACGTCATCCAAAATATTTGCTTCTTTTTCATTTTTTCCAAATGTAATAATTCCAAAATCTTTTACAACTGCATAGTTTGGAGTCGGATTTAGCATAATTTCATCTTTTGAAAACTCATTAAAATAGTTTTCATATGAAATTTTGTAGTTATTCACTGCTTCTTGAATATTTTCATCTTCAAGTACAAGAGGAGTTCTTTTTGTTCTAATAATATGTTCAGGTGTTAAAACACCTCTTGTTATACTTTCTTTATCTAAAGATGAGTAAGAAAGAGCAAGTGGAGTTTGGTTTACTTTACAAACTATATCTGTACCTTTTTCTTTTGATATAAGTTCTAATAGAGCTTGAACATCAAAATCCTTAGGTTCAATATTTGTAAGTTCGTATGAAGCATTTTCTTTTAAAAAATCTTCAGCTTTTGTAACTGCTTCAATCATCTTGTCATAAGATTTTTTTCCATTATCATCAAAAGTAAAAATACCGTGGTTATGTAATACAATACCTTCACAAGTTTTCCAATCAATATCTTTACTCATTTCATAAATTTTTTGAGCTAAAATAAAACCTGGCATTACATATGGAACTATTAAAAAGTTTGGAAATACTTTTTTAATATTTTCAATTCCAGATTTACTATTTGATATTGTAACAACGGCATCAGCATGAGTGTGGTCTACAAACTTAAAAGGAATAATAGCGTGCAATATAGCTTCAACAGATGGGTTAGGAGCAGTTTTATCTATCATTGCAGCCTTTTGTTGAGAAACCATATCTGTATCGCTTAGAACAGCTAGTTTTGCCATCTCTTTTAGGATATCAAGTTTCACAGGAGCAAAACCTTCTTCTTCGATAGAAACTAAATCCCAGCCACTACCTTTTACATATAAAATCTCTTCATTATCAACTAAAGATTTAACAGAAGTATTTCCTCCACCATGTAAAACTAGCTCATCACTACGACCAAGTAAGTTTGATGTGTAAACTCTTAAAGCTAAATCCCCTTTAAAAGATTCAGCTTCTTTAGCATTCCAAAGGTTATTCATCTTTTAACCTAAAATTTCTAATTCGTCAGAATATTTGTGATCACAAAATGGTTCAAATGATGATTTATAAATTGCATAATGTGCAGTGGATTTATGTCCATCAAGTGCAGCTTCATCTCTCCATGATTCTACAGCAGAAAATTTTCTTCTATTGTTTTCATATTGGAAGATGTCATAAAAAATACAACCATCTTCTTTTTTAGAAGGCTCAACCATAGCTGTTAATAATTCTTTCATTTTGTCTTCACAACCTTCTTTTGCAATAAATGTTACTTTTTTAGTGATTGTCATTTTTATATCCTTAGTTTTAAATTGAAGTCATATTCTGTCTCTTATACACATCTGACGCTGCCGACGAAGAGGATAG
>OJIJ01000034.1_pt1 | contig 22251 bp, 16 predicted proteins | sample 1595891 | NCBI WGS metagenome assembly OJIJ01 (sample SAMN05416853, study PRJEB24817) | seawater metagenome | isolation source: Sea water | place: Canada:Atlantic | collected 2013-11 | reverse complement strand
TCAGGTGAATCAGGTGAATCAGGTGAATCAGGTGAATCAGGTGAATCAGGTGAATCAGGTGGCAGTAATAATGAGGTAACCGTTCTTAAAGCAGAAGAAGACGGAGTTATTTCTTATTCTAAAGCTAACGAACAAAGTATTGTTGATGAGGCTGCAGGTGAAAAATTGATTCAAATTAAAGCCTCACTGAAAACACCCCCTGTTGCTACAGTTGGTAATTGTAATATAGGCGTTAATGCAGGTGGTATTGAATATTATAGTACCGAGATGCCGTTTAAGGACTTAGCCAAAATGTCTGACGGTTGGTTTCGTCCTTGGGGGTCTGAGTTTGAAGGGGTTCCACTTGATCTAGACAGTAACGGATACTTGCGAACTGTTGATGAGGGCTATGCGCAAACGATCATTAGTGATGATAACTGGGGTAGGGATGAAAGTGATACGGATTATGTTCTTTTATATGATGGTGAAGGCCAACTGAAATTTAATCTAAACGGGACAGAAATAATTAAAGAAGAACCTGGGCGAATAGAGTTTGAATTACATAAAGGGCGAGTAGGTTTAATTCAGGTATCTACGAATCCTGAAAACTATATAAGAAACATACGGATTGTGCCAATTGAGCATGAAAATGACTTCAACTCGAAAATTATCAGAGAAAAATATAAAAGGGTGTGGAGTGGAGTAGGAGTTGTCAGATATTTGGATAATCAATTAATAAATAATTCAGAAGAGGTTGAATGGAGTAATAGGCCAAAAAGGACTAAATTCGGTGGTCGGGACGGCCAGTCAATTGAGGATATTGTGGGGATGTCTAATGAAATGAACGTGAGCCCCTGGGTTCTTATCCCTCACTTAGCAGATGATAATTATATCCGAGAAATGGCAGTGTATGTACGTGATCACTTGGATGCAGGCTTAAAAATATATTTGGAATATACTAATGAGGCATGGAATGGACAATTTTCTCAATCGCGTTATCTACAAAAAATAGCTAATGAAAATGAGACTATGCTTGTTAACGAGTATGGTAAAAAAGCTAGGAATGTTTTTCAGATATGGACTAATGTTTTTGGTGCGAGCAATAGACTAGTAAGAGTCATTGGGTCACAAAAGGTTAATCCTTGGATTAGTGAAAACATTTTGCTGACACCTGGTTTAGCTGAGTTGGTTGATGCGCTGGCAGTGACTACCTATATCGGCATACCAGAGGAGAAATTTACAGAAACCCTTACTATGAGTGATGAAGCTGTTTTTAATTACTTAAATAATGATATATTGCCACTAAGTAAGGAAAGGTTAATGCGTCACAAAAAAGTTGCGGATAAATTTAATGTAATGCTCATTTCTTACGAAGGGGGGGCGCATATCGCTCCTGTTGGGCAGTGGAGAGAAAATAAAGCATTGGTAGATAGGTTTATTAGACTCAACCGGAATCCGCTTATGTACCAACTGTATATGGATATTTATAAGCAATGGACTAGTGTTGGTGGGGGGTTAATTGTATGGTTTCGTACTTCTTATAAACCATCCAAGTGGGGTAGCTGGGGGTTGTTAGAAAATACATCATCATCTGAGTTAAGCTCCCCTAAATATCGAGCATTTAAGGATACATTAAGATTGAGTGGCTGTTAGTTTTAAAATGGAGACTAATCATTGTTATATTATGCGAGTATACTTTTGGTTTGCTTACATCGTCATAAGATTAATAAATAACGTTTAAGTGTCAAAAATATAAAGCTAATAATAGCGAGGGAACAGGCAAAAAAATGGCACGAATTAATAAAATACCGGCACTAAATGGGATACGTGCTTTGTCGGTATTGTTAGTAGTCATATCGCACTCAGGGTTTGGAGATATAATTCCTGGCGGATTTGGTGTAACGGTATTTTTCTTTTTAAGTGGGTACCTAATTACAACGTTATTTATTAATGAAATAAAGCAAGCGGGCACTATTAATATCAAGAATTTCTTTATTCGGCGTTTAGTTCGTCTTTACCCACCATTTTTTATTTCATTAATTGCTGCATACTCACTTTCATACTTTAACGTTATTGGCGGGCAGTCAACCTGGGTGGGTGCAATATCTCAAGTGTTTTATTTTGCAAATTATCTTAATATTTTTTTTGATGGTATCCATTTGACCCCATCAGGAACAGGAATATACTGGTCTTTAGCCGTAGAAGAGCATTTTTATTTAGTTTATCCGTTTGTCATTTATTTATTTGTTTCCACATCAAAAAAAAATCAATTGCCGTTTCTGCTAATCTCAGTGGTGCTGATAGTCTTGATTTGGCGGTACTACCTGTACAATCATAATGCATTGTTTACGTCCAGAATCCTATTTGCCACTGACACGCGAATAGACTCGATTATTTTCGGCTGTATACTAGCAATACTAAAAAATCCTCTTACTTGTATTGCTAGAAAGCTATCTAAAAAAGATGTTTTTTTATTGGTGTTGTCACTTGCTGTTCTTTTAGTAACATTTATCTATCGAGACCCTGGATTTAGGCATACCTTGAAGTTTTCATTACAAGGTGGCGCTATCAGTATCCTATTTTATTATGCAATAGCTTTCCATCAGTATTATCCATTTGCATGGTTGAAATGTGCTTTTTTTGAAAAAATGGGGTTATACTCGTATTCAATTTACCTTGTGCATTACCTTATTATTGAAGTCATAGAAGATAACTTTAGCGATACCATTAATGGTTTTATTGTTTTTCCCGTGGTGTTATTACTAAGTCTATTTGTTTCATCGTTGATTTATAAGTTTGTTGAAAAACCAACGCATAAATACCGTGTTAAATACAGATAACATTTAATGCGATAATGAGGCGGAACAAGTGTTGAATAGTATGGGGAATAATCTAGCCTTTGCAATGATTTTGTTGTGGCCGTTGCTTGCTATATATATATATCGAGCTCAGTCAATACAAGTCGCTACGCTATGGGTAATTATAGGTGGCTTTATGTTGTTGCCTGTAAAGACGAGTATAAATTTACCAATGATTCCTGCAATGGGTAAAGAATCTATACCAGTACTTTCTTCATTGATCGGTGTATTTTGGGTTAAAAAGCAAAAAATATATTTCACCAAAAACTTGGGTAAAGTTAAATTCCTTGTACTCTTGTTAATTACAGCTCCATTTATTAGTGCTCTTTTAAATGCTGATGAAATGTATATAGGTGGTCAATTTTTAAAGGGTCTAAACCTTTATGATGGTCTTGCTTTGATGGTAAATCAAATGATTCCTATTATGGCTTTTTTTATAGGTAGGCAGTTTTTTAAAACATATGAGCACCAGCTATTAATATTTAAAACACTAGTCATAGCAGGGTTATTTTATTCGATACTTATGTTGTTTGAAGTACGTATGAGCCCACAATTACATACATGGATTTATGGTTACTTCCCGCATGACTTTGGTCAGCAAATTCGCTTTGGCGGCTTCCGCCCAGTAGTCTTTATGGGGCACGGCTTATTGGTTTCATTCTTTGCAGCAATCGTATTAATTTCATCAATTGCATTATGGAGCATTAACGTTAAAGTACGGGGTTTTATTCCTGCATGGGTTAGCTACTATTTATTATTTATTTTGCTTCTATGTAAAAGTGCTGGTCCATTCCTATACGGTATATTTGGATTTTTTGTAATTAAAATTCTTAGCCCTAAAATCCAAATGCGAATAGCTGTTATGTTGGTTAGCTTAGCAATGTTATACCCAATTATGTCAATGCTTAAAGTTTTTCCCCATCAAGCATTAGTAAATACTGCAGACTCAATAAGCTCCGAACGTGCACAATCATTAAACTTTAGATTCAATAATGAAAGTAAGCTATTAGGTAAAGCCAGTGAGCGTATTCTCTTTGGGTGGGGTGGTTGGGCACGTAACCGAGTTTATGATGCTGAAACTGGAAAAGATATATCTATTACAGATGGTGGGTGGATTATCACTTTTGGTATGTTTGGTTTTATGGGATTTGTAGCAGAGTTTGGATTATTAGCTGTTTCTGTACTACTATCAATGAGGGCAGCGAAGTTATTAAAAGTTAAACGTGAACAAAGCTTGCTTTCATCTCATGCCATTTTAATAGGAATAATTATGGTTAATCAATTGCCTAATAATGCGCTGGCACCTTGGCTTTGGTTGCTGGTAGGTGCTTTGTTTGGACGATCTGAGCAGATAATTAATAGCCGTCGGAAGGGTAAGTTAATTCTACCGACGTATTCATAGTGAAAACGCTCAAACAACGTACTGTACACTCGGGAAGCTGGGTTATATTGGGTCATTTTATTTCCCAAATTTTGCGTTTGGGTAGTAACTTGATCATAACTCGATTACTAGTGCCAGAAATGTTTGGTGTTATGGCTATTGTTACTGTCCTCATAGCTGGCTCAACAATGTTTTCTGATATTGGTTTGCTCCAGAATATTGTTCACAGTAAACGTGGTGAAGAACGTGTCTATTTAAATACTGCGTGGTCAATTCAGATTGTCCGTGGTTTTGTGATTTTCTTAATGGCTGTAATGCTAAGTGGGGTATTGTATTACTTAGGAAGAGCGGGGTGGCTTTCAGTAGAGACGGTATATGGGAACTCTGAATTACCAATGATTTTATCAGCGGTTGCAGTTACGGCTATTGTTTCCGGTTTTAACTCGATACATATTTTAGTATTAAATAGAAAACTGATGATGAGTAGGCTCGTTATTATTGAATTGGTGAGTCAGATAATTGGTATTGCTTTCATGGTTGTTTGGGCATGGTTTCAACGTGATATATGGGCTTTAGTGTTTGGAGGGATTGTCAGTGCTAGCTTAAAAATGATGCTTTCGCATAGTAGTCTTGTCGGAGGGAAATGCGAACTTAATTGGGATAGGGGGGCGGCTAATGAAATATTTCACTTTGGTAAGTGGGTGTTTTTATCCTCTATATTGGGTTTTTTGTTAAACCAAGGTGACAGAATATTGCTTGGTGGGCTTATTAGTTCTGACTTATTGGGTGTTTATACAATTGCTTTTTTCTTGGCAAATGCATTAAGGGATGTTTTCTCAAAACTTTTAAGCAGTGTCTTTTTTCCATTACTTAGTGAGCTAGTTAGGCAGGCACCAGAAAAGCTTGAATCAGTCTATTATAGAGTTAGGTTGAAAATTGATATGGTAACTATACCTACAGCTGGTTTCCTTTTTTCCACAGGTGGAGTATTAATATCCATACTATATGATGTCCGGTATGCAGGAGCAGGTTGGATGCTAGAGATCTTATCGATTTCTCTTGTCTCTACTGGTTATATGCTAGCTGACCAACTTTTTTTATCATATGGCAAACCAAAGTATGCAAGTTTTATGGTGCTGGTACAAGCTGTTAGCTTGTATATTTTTGTACCGGTCATGTTTATGTGTTTTGGGTTAATGGGTGCTATATTTGCTGTTGCTATAAATCCAATAGTTAAAGTATTTGTAACAATGGTCGTTATGAAACGGGTGTTTTTTTTGAATATTTACCGTGAGGTCATGCTGGTGCCACTTTTCCCCATTGGCTATTTAGTTGGAGAGCAATTTAAAAAAGTTTTTTTCTAAATATGAAACTAACTATTTGGCCATTTTTAATGGCTAAACACTATTAACAGTAGTTTTTTAGTTGGTAGAAATAAAGCGTAAACATAATATTACTTTAATCAGAATTTGTTACTCACGTACAATAATACTGAGTATTTGGATTGGGTCATGAGTAACACATAGAATTCTGGTCGTAAAACTCGTACTTTCAACATTATTAATGATTACATTCGCGAAGCACAGTGTTGTTGTCGATCTTTCCTTACTAAGTACAGGGGGGGCATACATTCATTGGATCGAATGATTGAAGGGCGAGTTAATCAATTAGTCGTACGTAATAGGCAAAATGTGCAAGAGATAGCGGTGTACCGGTAATGACCCTATATAGGGTCCTCAATCGTAATGGTTGGGTCTTTATGGTGAATAAGTACTGCTAACGCTGGGTTTAAATACTAAGTGCAGCATAGGTGCATTCATTGCTAAGATGGTGATCTATCAAATAATTATTGGTGTAATGAAGGAGGGGTTTAAAGGTGGGCATTATTTATTATCTAATTCCAGACTTACTTCAACGGAAGTTTAAAGTAAATGATTTTCTTAAGTCAATACTGAAAGGACAAGGGCTATCTTATTTAAAAAACAATGTGTTTCGTCAAAGTAGACCCGTGGGTGGAATAAAGGTGATGTATCAGCATTGTATGATGCTACAGGAGTTGGGGTATGAAGCTTATCCATTAATAATGGGGAAATATGTAGGTAATTTTTTTGGTTATGATATAACTCTTAAACACATTAAGGATGTGGGTTATGAACTTTCTTCTAAGGATGTCGTTGTCTCGCCAGAGTTTCTACCTTACTTAGGGCTTGAATTTGATAATTGTCTAAAAGTGCTTTTTAATCAAAGTCAAAGCTGGCTCTACCTAGAAAGCAGGTTAAAAAAGAATGATAAAGATAAAAATTATTTGGAATTAGGTTACGATTATGTGCTTAGCTGCAGTGAGTTTTTGTCAAGACTATTGGAAAAAGAGCAGAATATATCTTCATGTCCAATCACAAATGGTATTGATATAAATAAGTTTTTCCAAAAACCTGAGTTGAGGCTGAAAGGGAGGGTTCTTGCATTATCTAGAAAGAATCCCGAGCATATTAATAACATAATTCAGGCATCAAAGGGGCTAGGTTTTGAATTTCGTGTTGTTGATGGACTAACAGAAGAAGAACTTATTTATGAGTATCAACAGGCAGATGTTTTTCTAGCAACTGGCTACCCAGAAGGATTCGGCTTGCCCCAACTTGAAGCAATGCTATGTGGTTGTGTCGTTATAGGCTTTAGTGGTGGTGGTGGAGATGAGTATATGATAAATAACCTTACTGCATTAGTTTCTCCCGATGGTGATTGCGCGGATGTTGTTAGCAATTTGAAAGTTCTTGAGAATGATGAGGATTTAAAAGAAATGATTAGGGAGAATGGTTATGAAAAGGCATCCCTGTACACTTTAGAAAACATGAAAAGAATGTTAAAGGACTTCTATGTGAAGCTTATGTAAATTAGTACCTTTTTCGTCATTACCAGCTTTAACCCCGAAGACCTTGATGTCGAGTCGGTATTCATCGACTACTATTATTTTGAGTTATACGTTCATTGGATCAAGTTGCAAACTGGCGAGTGAAATTACTAATTAGAGGTTATGGTGATTGTCCTGATAGCTTAGCCCTACAATATGTCTTAGATTCATGAAGTTGTTTGATAGCCGAGTTCAAAGGAATGTTAATAATGCTTCCTATGTAGGACAAAGCTTAAGTGGGTTATAAAATGTTCAAAAAAATAAGGCTATTTGAAATGGTATTTAATTTTTATATATGTAGGAGTCAATTAGTTGAGTGATTTTAGGTTATTAGTTGTTGTAATTAATTATAAAACGTCAGAGTTAGTCTGTGATGCATTAAAATCTTTAGAGGGTGAGCTTAACTCTATTACAGACCATGTGGTCGTTGTAGATAATGATTCGCAAGATAATTCTGTTGAAAATATTTCTAATTTTATTCAATTGAATAACTGGGACGGGTGGGTCAGTGTTGTGAACTCAGAAGTTAATGGTGGTTTTTCTGCGGGTAACAATGTGGGGATTAAGTTTGCTGATGCAGGATACTATTTGTTATTAAATAGTGATGCTTATGTTAGGGAAGGAGCTATTCAGTCGTTAATCACTACTGCGGAAGCTAATCCGTCTGTTGGCCTACTAGGGCCAAAGTTAGAGTGGCCAGATGGAAGGCAGCAAGTGAGCTGCTTTTATAATTTGTCACCAATGAATAGTTTTTTAGATAGCACTAAAATGAGTATATTTACAAGATTTTTGAGTTATTTCGGGGTTAAAGAAATAGCCATATCGCTAGATCAACATCAAATTGAACGGTTAGAATGGCTCAGCTTTGCTTGTGTGTTGTTGAGAGGGAGGATGGTTAAGGATATAGGTTTAATGGATGAAGGCTATTTTATGTATCGTGAGGATAACGATTATTGTAGAAGAGCCACCGAGGCTGGTTGGGCTTTGGTATTTGAACCAAAATCAAAAGTTGTTCATTTAAATAAGGGGGCCTCGAATAAAATGGGCTTAAAACGGCTACCTACATATTATTTTCGATCGCGGTCGCGTTATTTTATAAAGTATTATGGGCGTTTGGGTTTGTTACTGGCGAATGTTTTTTGGAGCTTTGGACGTTGTATTTCTTTATTGAGAGAGCTTATTCAACGAAAACCAAAGACATTTCATTCGACAATGTTATTTGATATATGGGTGGGGTTTTTAACACAGGTAAGGGAAAATGAAGAATAAGGAAGTAGGGGTGGTCATTATTGGGCGTAATGAAGGTGAGCGCTTAATTTTGTGTTTAGAATCAGTGCTTAATGCAGGTGTCCCATGTGTTTACGTGGATTCACAATCAAAAGATAACAGTGTTGCAGAGGCAGAGTCTAGAAAGGTAACAACGGTAGTATTAGATGATTCCTCACCCATTAATGCATCACGAGCAAGAAATACAGGTTTTGATCTATTGGTGGCTAATAACTCTGACTTAGAGTTCGTACACTTTATTGATGCGGATTGTGAGTTGGATGAAAACTGGCTAGGTCATGCAGTTAGTAAATTAAAGTCTTCAAAAGAAGTGGCTATTATTTGTGGACGTTTGCATGAAAAATATAAGTTTAAAAATATATATACAAGGTTATGTGATATTGATTGGTATATAAGGCCAGGTAATATTCGTGCGTGTGGTGGGATATTTACGGTGAAACGAACTGTTTTTTCTAAAATGAATGGGTTCGATGAGACTCTAATTGCAGGAGCTGACCCTGAGTTATGCTATAGAGTTTGTGGCGCTAATTACAAGATTTTTTGCTTACCTTTTGACATGGGGACTCACGACTGTAACATGGAAAATTTTTCCGAGTATTGGAAACGTTCAGTTAAAACAGGTTATGCATATATATCAAGAATGTCTTTAGGCGAAAGTTATAAGCCGGTTTTAAGTGCCTGTATTTGGGGAGCGATAATACCTTTAGTAGTGTTCTTTTTAAGCCTTTTTAATGTTCAATTTTTGTGGTTACTGCTAATTTACCTTGTTCAATGTGTGCGAGTTTTTCTAAAATTCAAAAACCAACCGTTTCCTGTTTATAGTAAGTGTGTGTATTCTGTTTTTTGCATGATTGGTAAATTTTCAGAAACCATAGGTGTCTTGAGGTTTAAGTATAATTCTATAATGAGTGTAGACCAGGGCATTATTGAGTATAAAAAAAGGTAGGTGTATAGGCGCTTATTAAAGAATGATTGGAACCCTATGCTCATTAGTTAGGCTGGCAAGTTAAAGCGCATATATGTAAAGGCATGTAAACCTTCGGTGATGTAGTATGTGTAATACCATAAAAGTATGGAGTAAATGTTATGCCATTGGTGAGCGGTGCTCCATTCCAATATTTTCAAATGTGCCGGGCCCGGAGTGTACAAAGCTTGGAAAAAATGTTCAGTTATCAGCGTGTACCCTTGTAGGACATGAAGGTTCTATTAGTATGGTTAAATAGAGCGTATGGGGGGCTGGATAGAGTAGGGGCTGTTATTATTAAAGATAATGTGTTTATTGGTCAGGGGTTATCATGCGATCAGGGGTAACGATAGAGAAAAATGTTATTGTTGCTGCGGGTTGTGTTGTATCGAATGATACTCCTCAAGGGGTTGTTGTTGGAGGAGCCCCAGCGAAAATTATCGGTTCTTAGTTAAAAAATTAGAGTTGGAAGCTTAGGGCGTACCTTAGGGCGTACCTTAGGCACATATTATTAACCAGCGAGTTGTGGCTTTGATACTTCTTTGAAGCCTGAATTAAAAAAAGAAAGGCAAAAGTATTTTTTGGCAATGAGCTTTTATGAAATATTTGAAGGTATAAATGGAATTTAAAATAGCAGTAATTGGTTTGGGTTATGTTGGGTTGCCACTGGCGGTTGAGTTTGGAAAAAAATACGCTACGGTTGGTTATGATATTAACGAAGGTCGGGTGGATGAACTGAATACGGGGTTAGATTCAACGTTAGAAACAACCGCCGAGGAGTTAGTGTCGGCCAGTCAACTAAGCTGTACGACAGACCCTTCTCAATTAGCCAGTTGCAATATTTATATTGTGACAGTGCCAACTCCCATTGATAACAGTAAAACACCAGATTTGACTCCCGTTATATCCGCTACTCATTTATTAGCGCAGTATTTAAAAAAAGATGATGTTGTTATTTATGAATCAACAGTTTATCCGGGTGCAACAGAAGAGGTGTGCGTACCTATTATTGAACAAGCATCTGGCTTACGTTTTAATGTCGATTTTTACTGTGGTTATAGCCCCGAACGGATTAACCCAGGAGACAAAACACGCCGCTTAACCAATATACTTAAAGTAACATCGGGCTCAACACCTGCTATTGCCACTATGGTGGATGAGCTGTACCAATCTATTATTACCGCGGGCACACACAAGGCCAGTAGCATTAAGGTGGCTGAAGCAGCCAAGGTGATTGAAAATACCCAGCGTGATATTAATATAGCGCTAGTCAATGAGCTGGCATTAATTTTTAATCGTGTGGGTATTGATACTGAAGAAGTGCTTGAAGCGGCAGGTACTAAATGGAATTTTTTACCCTTTAGGCCGGGATTAGTGGGTGGTCATTGTATTGGGGTGGACCCGTATTACTTGGTGCATAAGGCCGAAACCTTGGGTTATCACCCACAGCTTATTTCTGCAGGCCGTCGTATTAACGACAATATGGGGAATTTTGTTGTTAGCGAGGTAGTTAAACTGATGGCCAGTAAAAAAGTAAATATTGTTGATTCGAAGATTTTGATGTTAGGCTTAACGTTTAAAGAAAACTGTCCCGACTTAAGAAACACTCGTATTGTAGAAATGATTGATGAGCTAACTAAAACCTATAACGCAAAGGTTGATGTATTTGACCCCTGGGTGGATAAGCAAGAGGCGCAGGTTGTTTATAACTTGAACTTAATAGATCAACCGGCTGCTGGGCAGTATGATGCAATGATAGTTGCAGTCTCGCATGACCAATTCAAAGAACTGGGTATTGAGGGTGTTAAGGCGCTAGGTAAAGACAATCATATTTTATACGATATTAAGTACTTGTTTCCTTCGGATGGAGTTGATGGCCGCTTATAGAAAAGGTTAGTTGGTCATCTTTTCTTGTCGTATATGTTTTATAAAGGAATATAGAGAAAGCAATGAAGTTAGCTTATTTTACAAACCAATACCCAAAAGTCAGTCACAGTTTTATTCGGCGAGAAATTTTAGCTTTAGAGAAACTAGGGCACGAAGTTGAACGTTTTGCTTTAAAATCTGATGAGGCGGAATTAGTGGATTCGCTTGATGAGCAGGAATTTTCTAAAACTTCGTATGTTCTGTCAGAACCTAAACACCTAATTCTACTTGCCTTTTTTAGAGCTTTTATAAAGCGGCCCTTATGTTTTTTGAAAACGCTTTGCTTGACAGTTAAGTTAGGGATGCGTTCAGACCGGGGTGTACTAAGGAATATGGCCTATTTTGTTGAAAGTTGTGTGCTGCTTAAATGGCAAACTGATAAAAACATTCAACATATTCATGCGCACTTTGGAACCAACTCTACGTCTGTGGTTATGTTTGCATATTTATTAGGCGGTGCTGGCTATAGTTTTACAGTACATGGGCCAGAAGAGTTTGATAAACCAGAATTTATTTCTTTATCAGCAAAAATAAAATATTGTCGCTTTGTTGTTGCGATCAGCTCTTATGGTCGTAGTCAGCTGTTCCGTTGGATTCCTTATGAAAATTGGCCAAAAGTGAAAGTAATTCGTTGTGGCTTAGACTCTGTTTTTTTGGAAGGGAGGAATAATAAGGACGCTAATGTAACGAAGCAATTACTATGCGTGGGTCGTTTATGTGAGCAGAAAGGTCAGCTTTTATTGCTAGAATCAATGAAATCTCTTAAAGAATCTGGGGTTGATTATAAACTTATTCTAGCCGGTGACGGCCCTATGAGGGCAGAAGTTGAAAAACGTATTAAAGAATATAGTCTAACTGATAGAGTTGAAATTACCGGCTGGATTAGTAGCGAGGAAGTTAAAAGCTTACTGATTAAATCACGTGGTTTGGTCTTGCCGAGTTTTGCTGAGGGTTTACCGGTTGTTATTATGGAAGCCTTGGCTCTTTATCGCCCCGTTATATCTACCTATGTTGCAGGTATTCCAGAGTTGGTTAAACATGGTGAAAATGGTTGGTTGGTTCCTGCTGGTGATGTTTCTGCGCTTACCGAGGCAGTGCATGGGCTGTTAAATACAGATACTGATACGCTTTTGCGTATGGGCCAGCATGGGCATGATGCTGTTAATTTTCAGCATAATATTAAGGAAGAGGCAGAAAAGCTTGGAAGACTCTTTGAGCTGGTGGTTAATTAGCTATGTTGATTGACTTTATAGTTACTGGCATTGCGATAATGCTTGCAATACCGTTGTTGGTTATAGGTTTTGAATTATTAATTACTTTGCTCCAAAAAAAAACAATTGTTAAGGAGAAACTGGCAGCCACATTACAGGGTACTTACAAAATATTGATACCAGCTCATAATGAAGAAAGTATTATAAGTAATACTATTTCTAGTTTGCTGCAACAGTCTATATCACCTGATGCCATACTTGTTGTGGCAGACAATTGCACAGATAATACAGCTAGCGTAGCAAAAGGCTTGGGAGTTACCGTGTTGGAGCGAGTAGATGCTATACAACGTGGCAAGGGCTACGCCCTTGATTATGGGCTTAATTACATAAAAGGGGATAAGGAACCCGATGTAATTATAGTATTAGATGCCGATTGTGAAATGGAGGCTGATAGCTTAGGTAGCTTGATCAGGAGCTGCCTAATAAACAAGTGCCCTGTTCAAGCATTATATTTGATGCGCCCTAACCCTTCGGCATCTCTTAACCAGCGTGTAGCAGGATTCGCTTGGTTAGTGAAAAATAAAATTCGCCCCATTGCTATTAATAAATTAGGTTTGCCAGTCACTTTAACGGGAACCGGCATGGCTTTTCCGTGGGGTGTTATTGCTGAGTTAAATGTTGCTCATGGCAATATTGTGGAGGATATGCAGCTAGGAATTGATTGTACCTTAAGTGGATGTGCACCAATTTTTTGTCAAGAGGCAGTTGTTTATAGTGATTTCCCTGAACAAGTTCAGGCTGAAAAAACACAGCGTACTCGTTGGGAGCATGGGCATTTAGCCACCATTATTCAGCAAGTGCCAATGTTATTTAAAAAAGCAGTTGTCAATAAAGATTGGCGCTTACTTGGTTTGGCATTAGATATAGGTGTGCCACCTTTATCTTTATTGGTGGTGATTTCATTAATATTAGGTAGTTTCTTTTCAATATATTCTTTTGTTACTGAGGTGTATGTACCTTTATTTGTTTTTTTAACGTGTTTTCTTTTTTTTATTGGCTTATTGATAGCCACTTGGTGGCGATATGGGCGTGAATATTTTTCAATTAAGGAGCTGTGTTGTATTCCATTGTATGTGGCTTCTAAGCTTGGCGTATATACATCATTTATTTTTAAACGCCAAAAATCCTGGGTGAAAACATCTAGAAAGGTAAAAGGTGAATAAAGCTCGTTTAATAAGTGAAGTCTTTTGCGTTCTTTGGTTACCCTATGGTTTTGTAAGTAATTTGTATTGCAGTTGAGTATTAAATAGTGGGATATTCTCCTTTGTTTTTATAATTATTATTAACAGTATAAGAGCATAATTTTGCTCTTGGTTTGCAAAGAGTTATTTTTTGCTGTTACTTCTCGCAGCTAAGTGCTAAATCTTTAGATGTTTTCATTTTGCTTTGTTAGCTTGATAAAGTTGAGATGGCATGAAGTGCTAATGGAGACAACTTTTTACGTGGGAATAGCATAATCCAAGGAGGTTATTATGATTATATATGGAAATATCTTTTTATGAGTGTGATGAGTGGGAATGAAAATTCAAGTTCAACACAATATGAATGGGTGAATTATGCCAAAGGCATCGGTATTATTTTGGTGGTATATGGACATGTTGCTAGAGGTGTTTTTCATGCGGGTATAACTGAAAATGAGAGACTTTTTAGGCTTGTTGATACAGTTATTTATTCATTCCATATGCCCTTGTTTTTTTTCTTATCAGGCCTGTTTTTTATTGGCTCATTAAGTAAAAGAGGCGCGAAAGGCTTAGTTCTTAGTAAGTTAGGAACTATTATGTACCCTTATCTCCTTTGGTCACTTATTCAGGGTGGAATTGCATATTCTTTGCAAAGTATTACCAATTTTAAAACCACAGTTGTCGATGTATTAAGTCTCTTTTGGTTGCCTCAGGATCAATTTTGGTTTCTATATGCCTTATTTGTTATTTTTATTTTCTATACTCTTGCTTATAGTTTACTGCAAAGTGTTTTTGCTCTATCTGCACTCGCTCTCTTTCTTTATATATTTAAAGGTGATTTACATGTTAGTTGGCCAGTTGCTAATGCGGCTATAAAATTTGGTGTATATTTTTGTGTAGGTATGTTGCTTTCTTATTATAAGGCTATTGGCTTTAAGGTGAGCTATGTATGGGTAATAGTGATCGCAATTGTGTTTACAGTGCTTCAATTTAGCTTCTATAACCAAATTTATACTGGAGATGTTGTCAAATTAACCATGGCTTTTGTTGGTATAAGTATGGTGGTATTGTTCTCAAAGGTTTTTGGAGAGCGTTTTAATTTATTGAGTTTACTGGGGCGTTGTTCGCTGGAGATATATCTGGTTCATATACTTTTTGCCAGTGGTTTTAGAATTATCATGCAGAATTTGTTTGGTATTGAGAGTAGTGCTTTTCACTTGGTTTTTGGTACCTTAGTTGGTGTTTTTGTATCCCTTTTTTTTACTGAAGTTATAAAAAGACTGAAATTGAATTTTTTATTCGCTATGCCGAAGTATGGCATTAACCAAAATAAGACTTAAGTGATTTGAACATAAACATGATAATAGGTAGAAACACATGGTCAATTTTAGGCTTACCATTTGATGCTGTTGATTTAAAGCGTTCACTTGCCTTAATCGAACAAGCAATAGAGCAAAACACCCACTGTTTTCTTTCTACACCAAACCTTAATTTTGCTACAGCAGCTCAATCAGATAAAGCGTTTTTTAATTCAGTTGTTGATAGTGACTTAAGTGTGGTCGATGGGATGCCTTTAGTTTGGGTGGCAAGGTTACTGGGCGTACCTATTAAGGAACGTGTGGCGGGCTCTACGCTGTTTGATGAGTTATCTTCTCGCCCACGAGAAAAGAAAATACGGATTTATTTTTTTGGTGGACAGCAAGGCGTAGCCGAGCGAGCGCATACGCAATTAAATGACACCAGTGTGGGTATGCTGAGCTGCGGTTTTTATGACCCTGGGTTTGTGTCTATTGAGCAAATGAGCGACAGGGATCTTTTGCATGCGATAAACACAGCAAAACCAGATTTTATTGTGGTGGCTTTAGGCGCTAAGAAAGGGCAAGCTTGGATTCAAAAAAACCGAGAGTATTTGAAGGCGCCGGTTATTAGTCATTTAGGCGCCGTTATTAATTTTGTAGCAGGAAATATTCAGCGCGCCCCTAAGCGTTGGCAAAAGTTTGGTTTAGAGTGGGTATGGAGAATTAAGCAAGAAAAAAGCTTGTGGAAACGGTATTTTTACGACGGTTTAATGTTTATTAAAATGTTGTTAATTTATATTTTTCCTTTGGCAATTTATGATCGTTTACTTAAACGGTCAGTATGTTACAAGCAACCATGCGTAATAAGTCCGTCACAAAAAGCTGACGGAGTGGTCTTTTTAAACGGGAGTTTTAAAGCTTCAACCTTGGAGTCGGTAAAACAAGTTTTTTCATCTATACTTAGTGAAGAAAAAGAACACGTGATAATAGATTGCTTTAAGTTAAGTTATATTGATGCAGCATTTATTGCCACTTTAATGCTGTTTCAGGCACGTTTGGCAAAACAAGGTAGGGAACTAATACTCACTAAAGTGCCAAAGCGAATCAGTACCTTGCTCGTACTTAATAATGTAGGGCAGCGCTTTAAGGTTAAGCGTTAATTTAGGATTATAATAAATAATGGAGAGGTCGATTGGTAACTAGAAAACATACGGGTTTGTTCTTGCTGGCATTGTGCGCGGCTATATGGGCTTATTGGAACGGTTTGTCAGAGGCCTTTTTTCGTTGGGAGAGTCAAGAAGAGTATAGTCATGGCTTTTTAATTCCATTAGTCACTTTATATATACTTTGGGAGAAGAAAGGGCTTATTTTATCGTCCGTAGCTGCTCCACAATGGTCAGGTGTATGGTTAATTGTTATTGCCTCTATTGTATTTTTAATTGGCGAAGTTAGCGCTTTATATTTATTAATCCAATACGCTTTTGTATTGGCTTTAATTGGCACCTCACTAGTAACTATTGGAAAAGGTACGCGGTATACGGTTACACCGATTCTTCTCTTGTTGTTTGCTATTCCTTTGCCTTATGTCATTGAGGTGTTGTTAACGGCTAAGTTGCAGTTAATTTCTTCTTCGCTAGGGGTTAGTTTTATTCGTCTATGCCAAATACCTGTATTTCTAGAAGGTAATGTTATCGACTTAGGGGTTTATCAATTACAGGTGGTTGAAGCCTGTAGTGGTTTGAGGTATTTGTTCCCCTTGATGAGCTTGGGTTTTATTGCTGCTTATTTTTATCAAGCATCATTCTGGAAACGTGCATTAGTTTTTATAGCAACGATTCCAATAACAATATTAATGAATAGCTTCCGTATAGGAGCAATTGGTGTGCTGGTGGATAACTGGGGCATATCAGCGGCCGAAGGGTTTTTGCACGACTTTGAAGGCTGGATTATTTTTATGGCCTGTGCGGTACTTTTATTTATTTTGATTTGGGTGCTAGAAAAGTTAACTAATAAGGACGGAAGTTTAGCTGCTGTGTTTGCTGTTGTTGATACGGCCTTACCATCAGCCGAAAAAAACAGGTCATTTCAACGTTTTAGTTCTAAACCACTCATTGTGGTTATTTTATTATTAATCGGCTCAGGTGTTGTGGCTCAAATTTTAGATCAACGTACGGAGAACCTCCCTGAACATAGATCATTTGTAAATTACCCTTTACATATGGGCCATTGGAAGGGTCAGCATGAAAAGCTTGATGCTGCAATTGTTGAAAAGCTAGGAATGACTGATTATTTGCTAGCAAATTACCTTAATGATAAAGGAACACTTGTTAATTTTTATGTGGCGTATTATCAGTCTCAACGTAAAGGCGTTTCACCTCATTCACCAAGAGTCTGTATTCCTGGCGGTGGTTGGGAAATTGCGGAGTTTGAACGCACAGAAGTGAATAACCACCCAGTTAACCGCGTATTGATTAAAAAAGGAAATCAACGGCAACTGGTCTATTATTGGTTTCAAGGCCATGGGCGCATAATCGCCAATGAGTATATCAATAAATGGTATTTATTTGTCGATTCGGTATTTAAAAACCGTACCGATGGTGCTTTAGTTCGATACACCATTGCAGTTGGTCAGAATGAAGATATCAGGGTGGCTGAAGCAAAAATTCTATCTTTTATGGCTGAGTCAGAAACTCAGCTTAATAACTATATAGTGGATTAGGGGTAATGATGACAAATTTAAAATGTATGTTAGTTTTATTGATTAGCTTTTGTGGCTTAACAGCTTGTGGTTCATCAGCCGATAGTGCAGCTAGATTTATTGAAAGTGGCAAAGAACTATTAGCTGAGAATAAGCCAGAAAAAGCTAGAATTGAGTTTAAGAATGCTATTCAGGTTGACCCTAAGGTGGCCGAGCCACATTATCAACTTGCTTTGCTTGATGAAAAAGCCAAGAGATGGAAACAAATGTATGCAAGTTTACTAAGGGTTGAACAGTTAAACCCAATGCATCACGAGGCGACTATCAAGTTGGGCCAGTTGTACTTGTTATCCGGCAATAAAGAATTTGCAATGGAGCGTGCAGATAAGGTTTTAAATAGTGAGCCTGAGAACACCTTGGCGTGGATTTTAAAATCTAGTGTTGAGCTAAAAAAAGAGAACTATGACTTGGCAATGGGGTACGTAGAGCATGCCTTGAAAACTGAGCCTTCAAATATTGAAGCCATTTCTTTAAAAGCTATTTTATTAAATAAGCAGGGCAAAGTTCAGGAAGCTATTAACTTATTATCTGACACAATCAATAAAGAACCAGACCAGTTGGCCTTGAAAATGATCAAGCTTTCTATTTTAGAAGAGCAAAAAGATTATTCGGCGATGGAGTCAATGTATCAAGGCTTAAAAGCTAAAAACTCTTCAGAGACATGGGTGTTTGTATCATTGGCAAAATTATACAATATGCAAGGTAAATACCTAAAAGCTAAAGAGGTGTTGGAAGAATTTGTAGTGGCTCAGCCTGCCAATATAGAAGCTAAGCAGTTGCTAGTGTCCTTGGTCGAAAGAAAAGAACCAGAGCTAGCATTAAGCTTATTGGATGGTTATATAAAAGAAGATGCAACAGCGTTTGACCTTCGCTTTAAAAAGTTAGGGTTGTTAGTTTCTCAAGGGAAAACGGATACAGCAAGAGCTGAATTGGAAGCGATTAGCGAACAAACTGATATTATTGAGAGTGCGAATAAGGCAAATGCGATGTTAGCAAGCTTAGATTTACAGCAAAATGATACAGAGGCTGCAAATAAAAGACTGAATGATATCTTTCTAAAAAACCCTGAGCATGAAGCCGCCTTGTTACTAAAGGCACAATTGGAGGTCGTAGGTGGGGATACTGATTCGGCCGTTACACGATTACGGACTGTATTGCGTAACAACCCTGAATCGGAACAAGCCTTGGTATTATTGGCGCAGGCTTATATGAACAGTGGTTCTGTTGAATTGGCTGAAGATAGTTTCCGTCAGGCATTAGTCGTTAACCCAGGAAATTCAGTGGCAGCTTTATCAGTAGCTAAGGGTTTGATGAAGTCAAATGATTTAGATAGAACCGAAACAGTATTAATGAATGCCTTAACTAAAACACCAAATAATGATGCAATTCTACAAGCACTTGCTCAGGTTAGGCTTTTAAAGAAAGATTGGTTGGGTGCGCAAAGTATAGTTGATAGATTATTTAAATCTAAGGATAACGTTACTGTAGCCTTATTTTTATCCGCAAGTATATCTCAGGGACAAGAGCGTTATGCTGATGCGATTGAAGAGTATAAAAAAGTATTGCAAGAACGCCCAGATATGAGTCGAGCCATACAAGGTTTGGCCTATTGTTCAATTAAGTTGGGTCAGGTGCAGAAGCTGTTAAGCTATTTAGATAATTTTACTGCTAATAATCCACGTCAGTTTACGGCATATGTAGTACAGGCAAATATCTATACTGACGATAAAGCATGGAAGCAAGCGATTGCTGTGTTAAATAAGGGGCTTGCAGTAGATAAAAAATGGTTAGGCGGGTATGCAGCGACGGCCACAGTATATTTACAGCAGGAACAGTTTAGTAAAGCCATTAATACTTATTTAACAGGCCTAGAGATGGTCCCTGAAAGTAATGGTTTAGCCATGCAATTAGCTTCTTTATACGAGCAGCAAGATGAACTTGTTAAGGCAAAAGAACTGTATGAGCAAATTCTGGAACGTGATGCAATGATAGAACCTGCCATCAATAACTTGGCAAGTTTGTTAACTGATCAATTTCGTTCAGAAAAAAATCTTAAAAAGGCACAGGAAATTTCAGAACGCTTCAAAAACTCAACAGAGCCTTATTACCTAGATACTTATGGCTGGGTTAGGGTTCAGTTGGGTTTATTAGATGAAGCTCAAGTTGCGTTAGAAGTGGTAGTGCTGAGTGCACCAAATGTAGCTGTTTTTAATTATCATTTAGGGCGCTTGTACCAGTTACAGAATAAGCCAGTAAAGGCTGCAAAGTACTTAAAGTTGGCTAAAGAATTAGCGGATAAACAAGGGGATGCAAAAATGAGTGAGCAGGTATCCGCTTTATTAAAAACAGAGACTTAACTTGAAATAAGCAACCTATGTATATCAAACATAGGTTGCGGTTGGTGTGGAAATCAACCATAAACAATTTGCAAGTATCATAAATGTCGATGAAATCAATGTTTTTCAAACGGTATACCTTATGGTTGCCAAAAGCTTGGTTTCTTCTCTTGATATTATTTTCTCTTAGCCTAATATTTTTAACATGTTTTAGGGGCATTGGTTTTTTCTTAGCACAAACGCACCCTATGCACGCTGAATACTTGGTGGTTGAAGGGTGGCAAGCTGAACAAAGTTTGCAACAAGCCTTGTTGAAATTTAATGAGCCGACAAACCAATACAGATACCTAATTACTACGGGTGGGCCGAGTACCCGATGGGGGAAAATGGCGTGGTCAAACTACGCTGATAAGTCGGCTCATTATTTTGTTTCTCATGGGCTTTCGGCTGCAAAGGTTATTTCTATACCCACTCCTGCATCAGCACAAAACCGTACTTATTTAAGTGCAGTAATGGTACGAGATTGGTTTGCCAGAAAAAGTATTAAAGTGAATGCATTGGATGTTTTTAGCCAAGGCGTACATGCAAGACGTACCCGCTTGTTATATGAGCTAGCATTACCCGCTAGCAGTATCGGAGTTTATGCCAGTGAGCCGGAAGGTTACCAATTGTCTCGTTGGTGGAAAACGAGCCAAGGTTCAAAAGCAGTTTTAACAGAATGGATCGCTTTTATTTGGACGATTTGTTTTTTTGAACCGGGTGCTGTTGGCTCGCACAAGGAAAAGTGGGGCAGTATTATTTCTGAATGACATAACGAATTGATTCGTTGATGAAAAACTCCTATTCAGTATTCTGTTACCAAATTTTATGGCTTGATAACGGCTTATAAGTAGTAGGTTAGTACCAATGTACAATATTCAATAAAGTTTACTTTAATTAAAATGTTCATATATCAAAATAATTGAGGTAAATGAGGTTATGGGTTTAAAGTTAAAAAAGGTGGGTGTGTTAGTTGGGGCTGTATTTCTTAGTACAAATGCCTTGTCGGCAACGATTGATGGAGCCATTGTGCAAGGCTCTTCTGAATATCAAGCGAGTACTGATGGCGTAGAAGGGTCTGCTAAGTGGCATTCACAAGGCAATTATTCAGGTGACATAGACCTTGATGATTATCAAAATGGACAAAATCATGAATACGATGATGCAAGTACCGGTGATAAGTGGGACATTAATTACTTGGGTACGAGTGTTGTAGGCTCTAAATTTCAATTTGGTGCCGTTGGTGGAAGTATTTTAAGTGGACGAGAAACGGATGCTAATATTTATTTAGGTGATTTTGCCATTAGTGTTAATGGTTACACTGACCCTACAATTAATTCTAAAGGCTTTGATTATGCTATTAGGGTGTTAGGTGTTGATGATCAGACCGGTGTGGCGCAGTTCTCATTATTACAAGGCGGAGTTTGGGAAGAAGCTGATATATATAATGGTTTAAGTGGGCACACGTCTGAAACGTACCGAATGAGTAACTCTAATGGGCGCTTGGAAGAGATTTTAAGTTTTAATGGCAATTGGACTTCTAATGGTGGAGATGACAATGTGTTAGAAGGTGAGTTTGATTTAAGTTATCTCAGTTTATTTGATGCAGCTACAGGTGGCACAATTAGCACTTACTTAACCATGGCTTGTGTTAACGATGAAGCAATAGTTGATATGAGTGTACCATCAGCTGTGCCAATTCCAGCGGCTTTATGGTTATTGAGCCCCGCGTTGATTGGCTTGTTGGGTATGAGACGAAAGTATACTTAATGGATTAAATAAGCGATTCAAATAAAATGTTAAACCGCAGTCGAGAAATTGGCTGCGGTTTTTTTTATATCCTTGCAGCTAAGTGATAATCGATATGTATGTTACCGTTATGACTACCCTGAGCAAAACAGTATGAGTAAATGTTGGGTGTACTAGCAAAGTCAATGTGGCTAATAAATATTAAATAAAGGCTTAACGAGGTGGATTGATGATTTTTATCGCTTTTATTAATACCGTGAATGAAGCGGTTCCGCTCATTAGGACAGTAAAAGCCGTTAGTTAAGGAGTTATTTTC
>OJIJ01000032.1_pt1 | contig 22919 bp, 29 predicted proteins | sample 1595891 | NCBI WGS metagenome assembly OJIJ01 (sample SAMN05416853, study PRJEB24817) | seawater metagenome | isolation source: Sea water | place: Canada:Atlantic | collected 2013-11 | reverse complement strand
GTCTCGTGGGCTCGGAGATGTGTATAAGAGACAGCAATAATACAATTATTGAAAAAAAGAAAAAAGAAAAAAAGCCAATGCATATTTTGATACATGATATTATAAGTAAAACATCAGTTTAAAATATATAGTTAAACTCCCATTATTAAAATTGGAGTCTAATGAAAATATATTGGAGATGCTACTTTTGACATCATTAAAATTGAAAAGATATGATAATAGCTTTATATTGTTAGTAGTGAAAATTATGACGATATAGTTAGTCCAGCGTAAACTTTGGATTTATTAAATTTTTGATAAAATCTAGCCATTAGTTTATTAAGGATTATAATGAAAATATTGTTTTTACTTATTGTTGGTGTTGTTTTATATTTTATTGCAAGAAATTATAAAACGGAAAAGTTTGAAAATATAAAATTAGATATTAAAGAGAATTTTAATGGTGACTTGATGAATCATGAGGCTGGCTTACTTATTGCCCTTATGGCAAAAGTTGCAAAAGCAGATGGTTCAGTATGTGAATTAGAAGCACAAATGTTAAAACATACTTTTTCTGATATTTCAAGACATTTTGAAAATGCAGAAGAAATAAGAGAAAAATTAAAAGATATTTATAAAAAAGAAAAAGAAAGTTTTGATAATACAATAGTAATATGTGAAAAATTATACAAAATTACAAAACATGATTATCCTAAACGTGTTAAAATTATGGAATATTTATTAAATCTTGCATTTATTGATAAAGAATTTTCTCAAACAGAGTTAATGATTACCGAAGATATCGCAAACGCTTTAAAAATTAAAAGACCAGATTTTGAAAATCTGATCAATACTTTTGAAAACTTTTATAGAGAACAAAAAAATTCACAAGCTGTAACAATAGAAAAAGCTTATGAAATTTTAGAGTCAAACTCTAGTGATGATAATAATGTTTTAAAGAAGAATTATAGAACATTAGTAAAAAAACATCATCCAGATATTATTTCAGGGCAGGGTGCAAGTCAAAATATTATTGATGAGGCAACAAGAAAACTTCAAGAAATAAATGAAGCTTATGAATTTGTTAAAAAAGAGAGAAACATTTAATTGATAGAAAAATTTGATGAGGATTATGAAGTTTGCAATTGCCATAAAGTTAAATTAGGTGAAATTGTTGATGTAATAAAAACAAATAATATTGAAAGCTTGAGAGAACTACAAGAAGTCACTGGGGCGGGGACTCATTGTCGACATTGTATATTTGAAGAAGGTGATTTTGGTAAAATGAAGAAAAAAATATATTGTAAAGATATATTTAATGAGGTAAAATATGGCTAAACGTTTCCATCATTCATATGTAGTGTGTAAATGTAAACATGTTAGTTTAGGAGAGATTATACATTCTATAAAAGAGAATGATGCCAAAACAACGGGAAAGATTGCTGATTTAACAGATGCTGGGACTTCTTGTAAATGTTGTTTATCAAAAAATGATGATATAGGTGAAGAAAAACTTGAACTATATCTAGACCAAATATTAACTAAATTTGTAGGGTAAAATGGAAAAAGAAGAATTAATAGAAGAGATAAAAGTTTTAATATTGACCAATAAAGAGGAAAGTATTGAAATAAATCCAAAATTTTTACAATATTTTGAACTTGAAGAATTAATTGAAATTAGAGATAACTTGATTATTAAAAAAGACAAAATTAGAGAAAGTACCTTTGATTATTTAGATGAACTTTATGAGAAAACAAAGGAAGATTCTATATAATAAAAATTATTAAAGGATTATATTTGATAGACTGGGGAAATGTAAAAAAACAATTACAAGAATTTTTAAAATCTGAATTAGAAAAAACAGGTTTAAAAAGAGTTACTGTTGGCCTTTCTGGTGGATTAGATTCAGCTGTTGTTGCAATATTATGTAAAGAGACTTTTGGCGATAACATGAGTGCTGTACTTATGCCTTCTCAATTTTCATCTCAAAGTAGTGTTGATGACGCAAAAGAACTTTGTGAGAAGTTTGATATTAAATATGAAATAAAAAATATTGCTCCTATAGTTGAAGCATACATAAGTAATATGGATGAAGATAGGTTAAGAATAGGAAACTATAGTGCGAGAATGAGAATGTCAGTATTATATGACACATCATCAAGAGATAGTTCAATAGTTGTTGGAACTTCTAATAAAAGTGAACTTTTATTAGGATACGGAACTATTTTTGGAGATATTGCTTGTGCAATTAATCCTATTGGTGAAATGTATAAAAGTGATGAGTTTGAATTTGCAAGATATATAGGTGTGACAGAAGCTATTTTAACGAAAAAACCAAGTGCTGATCTTTGGGAAGGTCAGAGTGACGAGGAAGAGTTAGGATATACTTATGCAGAAATGGATGATGTATTAAAATTATTAGTAGATGAATTAAAAACTAAAGAAGAAATTATTGACCTTGGTCACAATGATAAATTAATAGATACATTAGAATATAGAATAAAAGCAAATGCATTTAAAGGTAAATTACCAATAATTGCAAATATAAAATGGAGTTAATAATGAGAGATATACCTTTTTATCAGTCTTCTATCGGAGAAGAGGAACTTAGTCAATTAAAGTCTGTATTAGAGTTAAATAAAGACGAAAACAAGGTTCTTGAACTTGAAGAAAATATAGCAAATTTTGTAGGTGCAAAATATGCAGTTGCTACTTGTAATGCAACATCTGCTATTCATTTAGCATTAAGTGCTATTAAACTTAAAAGAGGGGACAAAATCTTAATGTCTGTTAACTCATTTGTTAACGTACCTGAAGTAGTAAGACATTTTGATGCAGAACCTATTTTTATTGATATCAATACTGATGATATGAATATTGATGTTAATAAGTTTGAAAAAGCTTTAGAAGAAAATAAAACTAAAAAGCTTAGAGGTGCAATAATTACATTTGTTGCAGGTCAAACGCCAGATTTAGATAGAATTTACGATATTGCTGAAAAGTATGGAATCATTTTAATAGAAGATGCAACTTGTGCTTTAGGCGTAACTTACAATGAAGAAACTGTAGGTTCTTTAAGAGCTGATATGACAATTTTTTCAACTAACCCATCTAATGGTAAATATTCAGTTAGCAGATCAGGAATGATTGTTACAAACAATGAAGAGATTGCTACAAGAGCAAGACTTCTTAGAACTCATGCAATTACTACTACTTATGATGATTTTGGAAACTTAGATTATATTTATGACGTTGTAGATATCGGTCACAAATATGATATTTCTGAACTTGATGCAGCATTTTCTTTAGCACAATTACAAAAAACAAATAAGTTTATTAAAAGAAGAAAAGAAATTGCAAAAATCTATAAAGATAGATTATCTGATATTAAACATGTAACTATTCCAAGTCATAAAGATGAGCATATTTTTACACAGTTTATTATCAAAATTTCTAGAAATAGAGATGCTTTTGCAAGAGCATTAAAAGGAAAAGGTATTGCAACAGGATTAAACTATATTCCTTTACATCTTTTATCTTATTATAAAACTAAATATTCTATTAAAATCACTACATTTAGTGCTGCGCTAACTTCTTATCAGCAAATTTTATCAATTCCAATGTATCCAAGTTTAACGGATGATGAAGTTAATTATATTTGTGATCAAATTATTGAAATAGCCTCTGAGTGGATATAAAAACTTGAAGCAAAAGCTTTTTTTATGGGTAGAAGATTATCTCTTCTTCCCAAACCTTTTCCAAAAAATCATCTCTCTTTTACTTTTACCACTTACTTTAATTTATATGCTTATAATTTTATTCAAAAGAGCAGGAGCTAAACCCATTGAATTTGGTATCCCAGTTGTTTCTATTGGAAATATAATAGTTGGGGGAAGTGGAAAAACTCCCCTTACAATTCATTTAGCAAAAAACTATGAAGATGTATGTGTTATTTTAAGAGGATATGGAAGAGATTCAAAAGGGCTTTATGTTGTATCACGATATGGGAAAATATTAGAAAATATAAAAACAAGTGGTGATGAAGCTATGCTTTTAGCCAAGTCTTTACCTACTGCATGTGTTATTGTAAGTGAAGATAGAAAAGAAGCTATTTTAAAAGCTAAAGAGTTAGGTTGTAAAATAGTTTTTCTAGATGATGGATTTTCTAAGTATGATATTAAAAAATTTGATATTTTAATTCGTCCAAAAGAAGAGCCTACTAATCTATTTTGTTTACCAAGTGGTGGATATAGAGAGCCAAAAATGGCATATGCTTTTGCAAACCTAGAAGTTCAAGAAGGACGTGATTTTAAAAGAGTTGTTTCTTATAGTAAAGATGGGAAGTACGTAGATATTTTACCTCTAAAACTCTTACTTGTAACTGCAATTTCAAAACCAAAAAGGCTTTTAGACTTTTTACCTGAAGGTACAATTATGGAGGCATTTGAAGACCATCATACTTTCAGTTTAGATGAAGTAGAATACATTAAAAATGAGTATAAAGAATATGCCATAATAACTACATCAAAAGACTATGTAAAATTAAAGTCATTTAACTTAGAAAATCTTTTTTTAATGGATTTAAGCTTACAAATAGAAGATGATGTGAATCTAAAATTAATAGATGACTATATTAATCTTTATAAATAATTATATTTAATTTTAACACTATATAGTCGCTTCTTCCCCTTTCCTACACTTATCTTTACCATCTATATATACAACTACATCAACTTGTATAGACAAGTTGTAATCACCTTGTAATATTCCTCTTTTATACTTTCATCAATCAGACTTGTATAGACAAGTTTTAAGGAAATGATTTGGTGAAGAAACTTGAAAAACCAATGTATGTAAAACTTTATGAAAAGATTTTAAAAAACATTGAAAGTAAAAAGTATAACTCTAATGATAAGTTACCATCAGAGAATGATTTTGCAAATAAGTTTAACGTAAATAGACATACTGTACGTCAGGCTTTATCTTTATTAAAAGATGAAGGTTATATTTACACTCAAAAAGGAAAAGGCAACTTTATAGCTAATATTAAAGTGCCTTATTCAATCTCTGACAAAAGTTCATATACTTCAAAAATTTTAGATTTGGGATATGAACCAAAAACAAAACTATTAAGTGCTGATATTATAGAGCCAAACTCTGAGGTTGCAAAGAATCTTGGCTTAAACAATAAATTAAAAGTAATAGAACTTAAACTCTTACGTTATGTAAATGATTTACCCATATCAGTATCGTATTCTTATTTTGATGCTTTTCTTTATAGAGAGATAATAAATAATTTAGATTGTGAACCTTTTTCTTTATATAAGGTTTTAGAAAAATCTTACCCTTCTTTAGAAATAACAAAACAATCAACAGTTTTTGAATCAATAGCAGCAAGTAAAGAGCTAAACGACTTTTTAATGATGCCTTCAAATTCGCCAATATTAGTTGCAAGTACTCTTTCAAAAGATCAAAATGGAAATTTTGTTGAATATGGAACATCATATTTTAGAGGTGATACATGCAAAATCAAAGTAGATTTAATTTAATTAGGAGCAATTAAAGTGATAAAAATGAAAAACCTTACTTTAGGTTATAAAAAAGAAAAAATTTTAAAAGATATTAACTTAAAAGTTAAAAAGGGCGAGTTTATTGGGATTATTGGACCAAGTGGTGCTGGAAAATCTACTTTACTTATATCTGTAACTGGTGGGATAAAAGTTTTTGATGGAAGTTTTGAAGTATTAGATTTTGATTTGCACAATATAAAGAAGAAAAATCTAATTAAATTAAGAGAACAAGTTGGTGTTATTTTTCAAGGATATAACTTAGTTGATAGATTAAGTGTTCTTGATAATGTAGTTAGTGGAATGTTAAAAGATATACCACTTTCACGGGCAATTTTAAAACTGTATAGAGCAAAGGAGTTGAAAAAAGCAAAAGAGTTTATGGATATTGTTGATATTACAAAACATTCATTAAAAAGGTGTGATGAACTTTCGGGAGGCCAAAGACAGCGAGTTGCAATTGCGCGTGCTTTAGCCGCTGAACCAAAGATTATTCTTGCAGACGAACCTGTTTCTGCACTTGATCCAAAGAGTGCAAAAAAAGTTATGGAAGTATTGAGGAAGGTTAATAAAACATATGGTGTGACAGTTATTACTAATCTTCATCATTTGGAGTATGCCAAAGAGTACTGTGACAGAATTATTGGTGTTAATAATGGTTCAGTAGTCTTTGATGACAACAGCGAAAAACTAACTGATAAGTTAGTTGAAAAAATTTACACTACAAACTAATAGTGTAATAAAATAAATAAGGAAAAAAATGAAATTAATAAAAAAACTTGCAGTTACTGCTATGGCTTTAAGTATTACGACTTCTTCAATGATGGCTCAAGAAAAATGGCCGGAGAAACTTACATTTGGTGTTATTCCTGTAGCTGGTTCAACAACTATGAAAGAAAATTTTACAAATTTAACTAATTACTTATCAAAACAACTAGGTATTAAAGTTGAATTACAACTTGCAGGTGATTACACAGGTGTAATTACTGGTATGCAACACAAACATATTGATTTAGCTTATTTAGGTCCAAAATCATATGTAGAAGCTCATAAAAGAGCAAATGCAGAAGCTTTAGTAGTTGAAGTTGATGGTGAGTCAGGACTACCAGGTTATAGAGGTATTATTATTACTAAAAAAGGTAGTGGTTTAAAAACTTTAGCTGATATTAAAGGTAAAAACTGGGCCTTTACTTCTTCTCAATCAACATCAGGAACTTTAGTTCCAACTGTAATGTTTTCGAAAGCTGGAATTGATCCTAAAAAATATTTCTCAAAAGTATTATATTCAGGTGGACATGAAGCTTCAATTTTATCAATTAAAGCTGGAAAAATTGATGCTGCTTCAACTAATAATTTAGATTATAACAGAGGGTTAGGGAAACAATGGACAGAAGATACTTTTAACACTATTTGGACTTCTGATTTAATTCCAGGTTCTCCAATGGCTGCACGTGCAGATTTACCAACTTCTTTAAAGATGGCTATTAAAGGTGCTTTTCTTTCTTATAACGATCCTGAAGGTTTAAAAAGATTAAAAATCAAAGGTTATGTAAAAGGTGATGACTCAGTTTACAATCCAGTTAGAGAATTAATCAAATTAAAAAAACAATTAAAAAATAAAAAGTAATTTATTTTAAGTAAGCGTTTTACGCTTACTTAATAGAAGGAAAAATAATGAATGTAGAAGAATTAAGAGTAAAAAGTAACCCTTTCTCATTTTCAAAGTCAGCAATAATAGTCGTGTTTTTATTAGTTCTAGCTCAAAGTTGGAATGATACTGAAATGAGTTTTGCTTCTTTAATTGATGGATGGCATTATATGATTGAATATCTTACTGGAAATCCTGATATAGAAGGCAGTGGTTTTTTCCCACCGAACTTAAATAAAGATGATTTAATAACATATTCATTATCAATGTTAGAAACAATTCAAATGGCAGTTGTTGCTCTAGTATTATCTATACTTGTGGCAGTTCCATTATCATATATGAGTTCTAGAAATATATTAGATATTTTAATTCCAGGAAAGACTCCTTTTCATATGTTTTCTAAAAGAATGATATATGGAAGTGCCACTTTAGTAGCAAATATTTTTAGGTCAATTAATGAAATCATTTGGGCTTTAATATTTGTAAGTGCAGTAGGCCTTGGTCCAATGGCTGGTATTTTAGCCTTAGGAGTTCACACAGCAGGTGTTTTAGCAAAACTTTTAAGTGAAGGAAATGAATCAATAGACCCAGGTCCAGTTGAAGCTCTTACTACAACAGGTGCTGGATTTATCAAAGTACTTGTCTATGCTGTTATCCCCCAAACTTTACCACATTTTGTTTCAATGGCTTTATATAGATTTGAAAGTGATGTTAGAAGTGCTTCAATTTTAGGTTTTGTAGGAGCCGGAGGAATTGGCTTTTATTTGTTTGACAAAATGAGAGCATTTGAAAATGCAGATGTATGTACAATAATTATTGTAATTGTAATAACAGTATGGGTGTTAGATAAGTTCAGCGCTGTAATTAGAAAAAGGTTTATATAAATGAAAAGAGAAGAAATAAATGATTTAGCTCAACTTGTAAAATTAGATGAGTTACAAAGTTTATATAAAAAGATTAAAAAAAACCATGATGTGAAGATATTAACAACTCCTACTGAACAAACACTGTTAGTTCCTGTAAAAGATCCAATTTCTGGGGGAAGTTTTTACTCAGGAGAAGTTTTAGTCACTTCAACAATTGTAGAAGTAGATGGAATCAAAGGTTGGTCTATGGTAATGGATACAAATGAAAAACTATCTTTATATGTTGCAGTATTAGATGCTTGTTTTGAAAAGAATATTTTTAAAGAAGAAATAAAAGATCTATTAAAAGAAACAAAAAAAGAGAATACTAAAGAGATGAAAAAAATAAATCAAAAAATTAACTCTACACGAGTTTCTTTTGATTTAATGTAAGGTTATTTATGAAATCAATAGATATTGAAAAGTTAAATAGAGATAATTTTAAATCAATTTTAAATAGTTTATCGATGCCAGGGAGTACATATAAAATAAAATCATTTTATGATTCTCATTTATTGGCAATGGCAAATACACTTTTGTATTCAGAAGTTAGTTTTTATTACGATGGAAAAGAAGATATTAATTTAATAAAAGCAATTACAAATGCAAAAGATGAAGATATTGAATCAAGTGATTATATATTTTGTGATGAAATAAATGAATATTATTTAAATAAAGCAAAAGTTGGAACTTCTCATGATCCTGAATTTTCTTCTACATTAATTTTTAAATGTAAAAATTTCGAAGGTTTAAATTTAAGATTAAGCGGACCTGGAATAAACAAATATAAAGATGTGTCTCTTCCTATAGATAGAGCCTTTGTAGATTTTTTTAATGAAAAGAATTCTTCATATCCCTTAGGAAATGAGATTTTCTTTTTAAATAAAAAAGGTGAAATAACTGCTTTAAGTAGAACAACAAAAGTGGAGGTTTTATAATGGCTTATTATGCAATTAAAGGTGGTGAAGAAGCGATTAATAATTCACTTAACTTTTATACTGACTATACAAAGAACAGTGAAAAAATAGAAGATGAGGATTTAATAGACTCATTAACTTTTTCAATTGATAAAGTGATGAGTGAAGGCTCACTTTATAGTAAAAAACTTGCTTCCAAATCTATAAAAAGAAGTGCTGGGGATTTATTAAATGCTTCCTTTTTCGTAAGAGCACATAGGTCTTCTTGCCAAAGAATTGGTATTTGTAAAGAATTAGATGTAAATGATATGAAATTAAGTAGAAGAATATCTTCGGCTTTTAAAGATATTGAAGGTGGACAGCTATTAGGTGCATCAAATGATTATGAAATAAAACTTTTAGTTGATAAGAAAAATGAAGAAGTAGATATCAAAGAGTATTCAAATAAAGAGAATGTAATCAAATCTGCTTTAACACCTTTAAGAGATGATAATTTAATAAAAGTATTACCAAAAGAAGAAGAGCCTTGGGATATTACACGTGTATTTCCTACTGCCCCATACCCTAGAAGTTCAGTACTACAAGTAATGAGTAGAGGAGAAAGTGGAACACTATTAGGCTTTGCATATACATCTATGAGAGGTTATGGCGATGTCCATCCTACAATTGGAGATTTGAGAATTGGTGAGCTTGATATTAAATTTACTCATCCCTTTACTAATAAAGAAGTAAAAATAGGTTCTATCGAAGCAACAGCAGTTGAGAGTGCAGGAACTTTTAATAAAGATGAAAATGGAGAAACAAAGCTTACAACAGGTTTTGGATTTTGCTTTGGTAAAAATGAAACAAAAGCTATTTCTATGTCAATTATAGACTTAACTTTGTACAACAATTCATACACAGTTGGAACAGAACAAATTGTTGCAAGTGATTTTGAAATGGTTATGCATCATGTTGATGGTATAGAATCTTTTGGTTTTGCAAATCACTATAAATTACCTCATTATGTGACTTTTCAAACAGATTATCAAATATTTAAATCTGCTAAGAAATATGTTGAAGAACAAAATCAAAAAGATTTAGATGGAGCTTTAAAATGAGATATGCATTTTTAGATGAAGAAGCAAAAAAAGAGATAAGACGATCTATTTTAAAAGCAATTGCAATTCCTGGATATATTGTATCTTTTGCTTCAAGAGAGATGCCTATAGCTCGTGGTTGGGGGACTGGTGGTTTACAGGTGACTCTATCAATTATAAATGAAAAAGATACTTTAAAAGTAATTGATCAAGGTTGTGATGGAAGTGTTAATGCAGTAAATATAAGAAATTTTATATCTTCTGTAACAAATGTTAATACAACAACAAATACTAAAAAAGCAACATTGATTCAAACTAGACATAGAATTCCTGAAATAGATTTAGAAGAGGGTCAAGTCTTAGTTTATCAGGTTCCAATGCCTGATATTTTAGAAACAGTTGAACCAAATACTGCTAAGGCAAAAATAATGCATGCAAATGCTGATTATTCGAAGTTATGGGTTTTATTGTATGAAGATACCTCAATGTACGGAGATAGTAGGATTTCTAATAGATATCCTGTAATTGTACATGATAGATATGCCATGGATCCGAGTCCTATCCCTAAATATGATACTCCAAAACTAAATGATAATAAAGCCTTACAACTTTTTGGTGCAGGACGTGAGAAAAAGATTTATGCGATTCCTCCATATACAAAAGTCGAACCGTTGAAATTTGAAGATAGAGAGTTTAAAGTAGAAAATTTTGAAGATAAAACTTGTCAAAGATGTAATAGTAATAATTCATTTTTAGATGAGATATATGATGATAATGGAGTTGTTCATTATTATTGTAATGATACAGATTATTGTGATACCTATTTAAAAAGTGGAGCTAAAAAATGATTTTAGATATAAAAAATCTATCAAAAGTATTTGGTAAATTTTGTCCAAACTGCTTGGATAATACAGGCGCAGACTTTAATAGCTCTATTTGTCCTACTTGTAAAAGTGTAGTTGGAGTAAATGATATTAATCTTACATTGAGTAAAGGTGAAGTTTTGGGGATTGTTGGTGAAAGTGGTAGTGGAAAGTCTACACTTCTACAACTTATTTATCAAGACCAAAAAGCAAGTCTAGGGGATATTTTCATTAAAGACTTTGTAAATAAAGATGGCACGAAAAAATCAATATTGGATGCTTCTTTAAACGAGTTGTCATATCTACGAAACTCTTTAATGTCAATGATTTATCAAAACCCAAGACTTGGTCTTAATTATAACTTTTCAGCTGGTGGGAATATTGCTGAAAAGATTATTGGCAGTGGAAATAAAAGATATGATGAGATTAGAAAAAAAGCACTGTATTTTTTAGATAAAACTGAAATACCAATAAGTAGAATTGATGATTATCCAGAATACTTTTCTGGTGGACAACAGCAAAGAATTCAGATTTCAAAAGCACTGTCTTCAAGTCCTAAAATTTTACTTTTAGATGAACCTACTACAGGACTTGATTTATCAGTACAAGCAAAGATTTTGGATTTGATTAAAGAATTACAACATGAAATTGGCTTTGCAATGATTGTCGTATCCCATGATTTAGGTGTTATAAAACATTTAACAGATATCACTGTTGTAATGAAAAATGGACAAATTGTTGAAAAAGGTTTAACTGATCAAGTTCTTGAAGACCCACAACATTCATATACACAATTACTTGTGTCATCGATTTTATAAGGAAATACATGATTCGATTAGAAGTTAAAAATTTAAATAAATCTTTTAAAGTTTACACAAGAGGTGGAGTAGAAGTTAAAGGTTTTGAAGATATTAATTTAGAAGTAAAAAGAGGAGAATTCCTCTCTTTATTTGGACCTAGTGGTGCTGGAAAATCGTCTATTTTAAAGACATTATTTAGAACATACACTACAACATCAGGAAATATAATATTTCATAGAGATGATGGTTCTACTATTGATATTTCAAGTGCAACAGAGAGTCAAATCCTTAGTTTACGAAAAGATGAAATAGGTTATGTATCTCAATTTTTACAAATTTTACCAAGGATTAGTGCCGTTGATATTGTAAGTGAACAATTAATTATAAAAGGTGAAAGTGAACTAATAGCTAGAACTAAAGCAAAAGAGTTATTAGATTTTTTATCTATTAGAGAAGAGTTATTTGATTTATCTCCTTTGACTTTTAGTGGAGGGGAACAACAAAGAGTAAATATTGCAAAAGGAATAATTGCTCCTAAAAGCTTACTTTTATTAGATGAACCAACGGCTTCATTGGATAAAACTAATACTATGAAAGTAGTTGAAAAGTTAAAAATTTTAAAAACTCAAGGTGTTAGTATGGTTGGTATTTTTCATGATTTAGAGGCAATGGAAATAATAAGTGATTCTATTTATGAGTTAAAGAGGGTTAATTAATGGAAACTATTTTAAGAAGTAAAAATGTATTAATAAACGAAAAGTTTGTTTGTGCTGATGTAGTTTTATTTAAAGAACAAATAAAAAGAGTAGATGAGTATGGTACAAACAAAGTTGCTGTTGATTTGGGTGATTTAAAAATTGTACCAGGGATTGTAGATTTACATTCAGATGCAATAGAAAAAGAGATAGAACCAAGACATGGGGCAACTTTCCCTGTAGCCCTTGCTGTTGCTGAATTAGATAAAAAGCTTTCAATGGCAGGGATTACAACTATGTTTCATGCTATTGGATTTGAAGAAAACCCTAAAAAGAAAAGAAGTATTGATTTAGCAAAACATCAAATTGAAGAGATTTATAATGCCAATAAAAAACATTTAGGTGTTGATAACTTTATTCATGCAAGATTTGAACTTAGTGCAAGCGAAGCTGTTGAATCTATAAAAGAAGTTATTGGTAAAGGAATGGTAAATCTTGTTTCTTTAATGGATCATTCTCCAGGACAAGGTCAATTTAAATCTTTAGAGTCTTTCCAAACTTATTATGGCAATTATTATGGGTTAAATGAAGATGAAATTCAAAATGTTGTTGATAAAAAAATGAATAAAGATGAAACGAAAATTAATGATTTAATTTCTTATGCCAAAGAGCATAATTTGACTCTTTTAAGCCATGATGATGATTGTATTGAAAAACTAGATGGCTTATTAGATTTAGGTGTTAAAATCTCGGAATTTCCATTAGATTTAGAAGTTGCAAAATATGCAGTTAATAAAGGAATTGCAACAGGTATGGGGGCTCCAAATATTGTAAGAGGAGGAAGCCAAAGTGGAAATATAGCAGCTATTGAACTTGTACGTGAAAATGTATGTAAGTATCTTTGCTCAGATTACCATCCAACTTCAATGCTTCAAGCAGTTTATAGAATGAAAGAAGATGCAAACTTAGATTTAGCACGTGGTTTTTCAATGGTAACAAGTACTCCTGCGAAATACGCAAACCTTGAAGATAGAGGTGTCATAGAAAAAGGTAAAAGAGCTGATATTATCGTTATTGATGATTCTCATATTCCTAAAGTTGTTTTGACTTTAAAAGATGGTGAATCTATTTACAATGGTATAAGAGGATTTAAACTTTAATAAGGAGTTAAATAATGGTAACAATATATAGAAGTATTTTACATATTGAGGTAAAATATAATGACAAAAATAGAAAATTATAATTCTAATGAAAATGTAAAGTTGGGTATTAAACCATATGTTTCGCCAAATGCAATTATTAAAGATAGTTCATTTGGGAGATATACGGAAATAGGTAGTTTTGCAAATATTAGTGATTCAATTATGGATGATTATTCTTATGTAAGTGAATATACTCAAATTACAAACACTAAGATAGGTAAGTTTTCTAATATTGCATCTCAAGTTAGAATAAATCCTGGTTTTCATCCATATGAAATGCCTTGTCAGCATCATTTTTTGTATAGACAAGAAATGTATGGATTTGGAGAAGATGATAAGGTTTTTTTTAATTATAGAGAAGTTCAGAAAGTTGAAATTGGACATGATACTTGGATTGGACATGGTGCAGTTATTATGCCTGGTGTAAAGATTGGTAATGGTGCAATTGTAGGTGCTAATGCTGTTGTAACCAAAGATGTACCTGCCTATGCTATAGTTGCAGGAGTAAGTTCAAAGATATTAAAATATAGATTTAGTAAAGATATTATTAAAAAAGTGGAAGAAATTGCTTGGTGGAATTGGACCCATGAAGAAATTGCCAATAGAATTACTGATTTAAAAGATATTAGAGAATTTATTTATAAATATTCAAAATAAGAAGAAAATATGAAAAGTAAAATTGTTTTAATTGTTGGACCTAGTGGTGTTGGGAAAGATTCATTATTAAGTTATGCTAAAGATGAATTAAAAGATAGAGTAAATTTTGTAAAAAGGTATATTACAAGAGAAGCTGATGAAAATGAAGGCAATTACCATTTAGATGATTATGCCTTTGAAATATTAAAACATAACAGTTTTTTTATTTCTACTTGGAATGTTCATAACAATATTTATGGTATATCAAAAAAATCAATTATTAATGGTTTAAATATAATATCAATATCAAGATCAAGAGTAAAAGATTTTGAAAATATTTATGAAAAAGTCTATACAATAAATATAACTGTATCTTCTGATGAGTTAAGAAAGAGACTTAATAAAAGAGGAAGAGAGAGTAAAGAAGAAATAGAAAAAAGACTTTTAAGAAGTGATTTAAAAGTTGATGCTAGAAATTTAATAAAATTTGATAATAGTGCATGTTTTGAAGAATCAAAAGAAAAATTTATCCAATTACTTAAAAAAATTGAAAATGAATAAATTTACTATTGGTACATTTAATATTTGGAAAGATGAAGGGAATTACCCTGACAGAATATATGAATTATCTAATTTAATAAAAAGTAACAAGTTTGATATTATATGTTTACAAGAAGATTTTAATAGTGATGATTTTTCTAGTAGCAAGTTTTTAAATATAGAATTAGATTTTAATTATGTAACAACAAAAACAAGAAAAAAATATAGAAAAAATAAGTTAAGCAGTTCGAATCTTACGGTTCTTTCTAAATATAATGTAGAATTATTAGAAGAACAGTTTTTTTATAAAGAAAAAGAAGAAGAGCGTGCTTATCAGATTTTGAAAATTGATTTTCATGATAAAGAGTTACTATTAATAAATACTCATTTGTGTCACTTAAGTACAAGAAGAAGATTATTACAAATAAAACATATATTAAAAGATATAGAAAAATATAAGTATGAACATATTTTTTTATGTGGAGATTTAAATGCACTACCAAATTATGAAGAGATTCAAATAATAAGGAATAGCGGTTTTTTAGATAAAAATAGAGAGTTCACGCATAAAGAAAAAGTTATTTTAGATTATATTTTTCATAAAAGTAACTCAAATTTAAATGTTAAAAGTAAAGTCATATATGAAAATTTTAGTGATCATCATTGTTTGCTAAACTCTTTTAGCATATAGTAAAAAAGGTTTGTTATGAAGTTAAACTTTTTAGGAAGTGCTGATAGTGCAGGTATTCCAGTTCATAATTGTTCTTGTGTTATTTGTAGTGAATATAGAAAAAAAGGTATAACTAACCTTTCTACAAGTGCTTATTTAGAGTTTAAAAATGGAGTAGTTTTATTAGATGCTGGTATTGAAAATATATCTAATATTTTCGATGGTAAGAGAATTAAAGCAATATTTCTAACTCATTTTCATGCAGACCACTGTTTAGGACTTTTACGCCTTAGACACTCAATAGATAAAATTGATTGTTATCATCCAAAAGATGATGATGGTTTTTCTGATTTATTCAAACACAATCATTCAATTATCTATAATCAAATTGATTCTTTTGAAAAATTAAATTTTGAAGAATTCTCTATCACTACTATTCCTTTAAAACATTCAAAAAATACTATGGGATATTGTATTGAATATAAAAATAAAACGATTGTATATCTAACGGATTGTTTTGGTTTGGAAGAAGAGAGTTATAGTTTTTTAAAAAATAAAGATATTGATTTTACTTTTATTGATGCATGTTATGATGAAAGAAAAATAAAAGGAAATCATTTGAATTATTTACAAGCTAGTAAGATTCTAGATGATTTAGAAGTTAAAAATGGATATTTAATGCATATTTCTCATACTACTAAAGAGTATATTCAAGAAAATGATATTGAATTAAAATATAGATATATTGAGCCAAATGACTCTTTTGATTTTGATGTAAAATAGGTTTTAAAACCTATTCTACTATGTGTCCTACAAACTTAGACATATTATCTAAGATCTTTCCACCTTTTCTAAATCCAAGTCCACAAGCCTCATATGCGTAAAATACACCTGCTTGATAATAGTTTCCTTCTTCGTCTTGAGGAAATTCTATATATTCTTGATAAATAGCTTTATGGCCTTCATATTCACCGTCTGTTTTAATATCTAGTGAATTATCAGCATTTACAATGGCAATATTTGCACCTTCTCTACCAAAACATCTTTTTTCAACTTGTTTTGTATTTTCTAATGGTTCAAATGATGTTTCTAAAAGTAGGGGATGATTTGGATATAAATCCCAAAGAATTTTCATGAAACCTTTTGATTGAAACATTAATGTATACGCTGGATTAAAAATGATAGCTTTTTTGTTTGCAATAATTTCATTTATGTAAGTTGCTAATTCATTTTCATCTATAGCTATATCTTCCCATGGAATTAGTTTAAACCAAAATTCAAAACCTTCTTCCTCTTTGAAAATTCCATCATCGCTAAAATTTACTTTATCAATATATTCAAAGTCAGTATTAAATCCTGCTTCAGTTGCTATATGTTGTAAAAGTTTTGTTGTATTTTCATCTTCAGAGCTACCTTGAATAGAAGAAAATAGTATTTTCCAACCAAGTTTTTCATAATATTCATCAAATTTTTCTAAATCAGAATCTAAAGTTATTATTCTTTTAAAATTATCTTTTAGTGCATCATATAAGTTATTAAATTGGCTAGCTTCATTTAGACCATTTTTCTTTAACATTGCCCACTGTACAATTGCAGTTTCAAAAAGAGAAGTTGGAGTGTCAGCGTTAAATTCAATTAATTTAATTGGAACGCCATCAATTCCCCCCGCTAAATCAAATCTTGAATATAGATGCCAATGAACATCTTCTTCCCAAGAGTTTTTAATAGTTTCTACTAAGTTAAAAGGTATATTTATTTCATGAAACAAGTTGTTTTCAACAACATGTTCTCCTGCTTCACAAAACATATCATATAATTCATTTGCTGCTTCATAATATGCATTTGCTTCATCTTCACTAATTTCAACTACTTGATTTGAAACATATGATGTTTCATCAGTATCTGTATGCCACGAAAATCCTATTGATTCTAAGTATTCATTTGTTAATGGTTCTAAAGTTTTTAGTTTCACTATTAACCACCAAAAAATGATCTAGATTTAGACCCAGAAGATGATTTCTTACCAAAGAATCCACTTTTTTTCGATGAACTTGATGATTTACTAGAGCTTGCAGCTTTTGAAAAAGAACTTTTAGATTTACTATAAGCTTGTGGTGATTTATAATTCGCTTTTCTTTGATTTTGATAGTTTTGGTTATTAAATAGTTTATTTCCTAACCATGAACCAATCATTGCTCCAGCTATTGAAGACATAAGTACTCCACCTAATCCCATTCCACCACTTGATACTTCAGGATTTGTTAATGGTGATGTACCATTATCAATTTTTACTCCTTCTGCTTTTACAAGTGCGTCAATTTCATCTTTCGAAAGAATTTTTTCTGTTCCATCTGGCTTTCTTACTACAATAGTTGTTTTAGAAGCTGGAAATTCATCTACAATTGCATATCTTCCATCTGCTGCTTCTTCAATGATTACAAATGCACCTTGTTTTTGGCTTGCATTTGAGAATGCATCATTTTGACCTTGGTTTTGTTGGTTATTTGATTTATCTTCACAACCTACTAATCCAGTTACTAAAATAGCTCCAAGGCCACCAACCATTGCGTAGTTTGATATTTTCTTAATATGATTTCTTTTTTTCAATTAATAGTCCTTTTATACATATTTATAATATAAAATATTTTTGCTTATACTACTGAATAATTGCTATAAATTAGATGAAGTCTAAGATATCTTCTCTTTAATTTTTATGACCATAATTGAAAATTTGGTAATTTTGCAACTGATTTTAAAATATCAGTTTTTGATACAATTCCTATTAAAATATCGTCTTGGGTTACTACAGGGATTGCAGTTAATTTAAAATCTACAATTACTTTTGCAACTCTTCTTATATCGCTTATTGGATCAGTAGTAATAAGTTCTGGTAAATATAGATCTTCAAGTTTTTTTTCTAAAATTACTCTTGCGTTATCAACGTCTTCTACTATAAGGTTTAGTATAAACTTTTTGTTTATTAAAGCCATTATTTTTTGATTTGAATCTATTATTGGAATTTGACTTATTTGATATTCGGTTAATTTATCGTAAGCATCTTGTAATGTGGCATTTTTTTCTATACAAATACATTCTTTTGTCATAATATCTTTTACATGAAACACTTGTTCTGTTGTATCAATATGTGCAATCTTTTTATATGCATTAATAGCTTCATTACTATTAGAAGAGTTTTTTTCTTTATTTGATGTTAAAAGTTCTTGAAATAAAGAATCATCATCGGGTTTCATCTCCGGTTTATCAGGAGCTTCAGTTTTTTTTATTTCATATAAATTATCAGCAGTACTTCTAAATCCAACACTACCATTTCTATATATAGCAAACATTTTCTTATGGCCTTTTTTAATATAAATAAATTATAGAATATGATAATTAATTTAATGAAGGGTTAATGATATATTCTTTAATAATTATCAAAATAGAAAAACTATTTAGTATATTAATCTAAAGAAATATTCCTTAGGTAGTCACTTATTTGTGGTAAATTATCCTCTCTACATACTAAACAAGTTGGAATATCAATAATATTTTTTTCAATCTTAGTTGTTTTAACCTTACTTAGATAACCGTATTTTTTGATAATTGATTTTGGTAATAAGGTATTTCCCATTCCTAGCTCAACACATGCCAGAATTACTTCAAAATTTGCAAGTTCTAAAGTTTCATAATCTTCAATTTCTAAATATTCATAATATTTTTTTAATCCATTAAAAAATGCACATACATTTTCATGTCCTATAATTGTATTATTAGACTTTTTCTTTTTTGATTCAACATATAATAATTCATTCTCAAATCTTTTTAATAAAGCTATTCCTTCATGTTTTGGTTCATTGTTTATAAAGGCTACATCTACTTTATATTCGAGGAGAAGTTGTTTAATAGCTACTGTATTATTTGTAACTAATTCAATTTTAGTACTTGGGTAATCATCATTTAATTTTTGTAAAAAAGGAATAAGTCTCATTTTTGTATTTGAATATGTTGAAGCTATAATGATTGAATCTTGTTTTTTGATATTTTTTAGTTGATTTTCTGCTTCTTTTACTTTATCCACGATTTCTGTAGCTAAAGGTAAAAGTTTTTCACCTTCTTTTGTTAGGATTACGCCTTTTGGAACTCTATGGAATATTTCAAAACCAAGGTTTTTCTCTAATTGTTTTATTCTAAGACTTACATTTGTTTGTGTAAACTTTAGTTTTTTTGCTCCTAAACTTATACTCTTTTTTTGTGCTACTGCTACAAAAACTTTTAGAAGATTTGAATCCATATAACTATCCTTTATATAATCAATAATTATGTATTATTTGACTTGAGCTAATTAATAGTAATATAATTATCCTTAATAAAAAGGAGTGATTATGGAAATTGAAAAAGTACTAAATATATTAAAAGAAGAAATTGTTCCTGCTCTAGGTTGTACTGAACCAATAGCTATTGCATATGTAAGTGCGAAAGCAAAACAAGTATTAGGAGTACTACCTAAAAGAGTCGATATTTATGTATCTGGAAATATGATAAAAAATGTTAAGTCTGTAATTATCCCAAATAGTGATGGAATGATTGGAATCGAAGCTGCAGTCGCTTTGGGTATTAGTGTTGGAAATAGTGATAAGGAATTAATGGTAATAAGTGCATTAGATAAAAATGATATTAAAAAAGCGCAAGATTATTTGAAAAATAATGAAATAAACGTTATTCACGACCATACTGATGTAAAACTTTATATAAAAGTTGAAGCTTTTTATGAAGATGATAGTTCTCTAGTTGAGATAAAACATTTTCATACAAATATTACAAGAATAGAAAAAAATGGAAAAGTTTTGGTAGATCAGATATGTAATGATTTTGATTTTAAAACTACAAGTGAAGATAGATCAGTTTTAAATATTAAATCTATTTATGATCTGGCAAAAGAAATTGATATAAAAAAAGTAGAAACTATTTTTGACCAAGTAATACAGTTAAATTCGAATATTGCAAAAGCTGGATTAAATGAAGAGTTTGGAGTAAATATAGGAAGCTTAATCCAAAAAAATATGAATGATGGAGTATATGGAAAAGATATAAGAAATAAATGTGTCTCTTTTGCTTCTGCTGGAAGTGATGCAAGAATGAGTGGATGTTCTTTACCTGTTATGACAACTAGTGGTAGTGGTAACCAAGGTATGGCAGCTTCTTTACCTATTATCAAATATTCTCAAGAGAAGAATTTATCAAAAGAGAAAATGATTAGGGGACTTGTATTTTCACATCTTGCAACAATACATTTAAAAACAAATGTAGGTAGGCTTTCTGCTTTTTGTGGAGTAATGTGTGCAACAAGTGCAGTAAGTGGAGCAATATCATTTTTAGAAAATGCAGACTATGAAACAGTAGCTAATTCGATAACAAATAGTTTGGGAAATATTTCAGGAATTATATGTGATGGAGCGAAGGCTTCATGTGCTACAAAAATTGCTACAGGTATTTATGCTGCATTTGATTCTTCTATGCTTGCTTTAAATAATAAGTATTTACATGGAGGAGAAGGAATTATTTCTTCAAATGTTGAAGAAACAATAAAAAACATAGGTATATTATCTAAATCTGGTATGAAGAAAACAGACGAAGTTATTTTAGATATTATGCAGTCATAAACTAATGTCAGAGAAGAATAGGGTGGGTACTATTCTTCTTTTAACGCTTTATTTATACTTTCAATATTTTTTTAAGAGAAGATATCAGCTGTTTGGTTTTTATACCACCCAACCGCATATTCGGCTTCTAAGGCTCTAAAACTTGCAGTGGCACCCATTGGACTAAGTCCTCCCGCACCTGCAACTTTTTTTATACCATCTTCATGTGCTTCATAAACTGCCGCAACAGTAATACCATAATTAGGAGCAACTAAACTATAACAAGTATTTGCTAATTTTGGAGGATTAACAACTGGTTTATTTTTAAGTAATCTTGTAATTTGAAGTGCAGCAACTTTCCCTTGAGAATTTGCTGAGAAACCTGATTTTGGCATTTTACTAGCAATTGAAGCATCCCCTATTACATGTACATCTTTAACAAGTCTTGATTCAAATGTTTTTGTATTAATTGGACACCAATCACCTTTAGTAAGACCTGAATCAAATGCTAACTTACCGGCTTTTTGTGACGGAATATAATTAAGAACATCAGCTTTTACAACTTCATCATCAGTTTCAATTTCTTTTTTCATAGGGTCTACTGAGATAACTTTACCACCAAATTCAGCACTTCTCCATTCAATCATATCACCATAAAGTTTTTCCCAACCTTCTTGGAATAGTCCTTGTTTAGAAAATTTATTTTTTTGGTCTAAAATGATAATTTTAGAGTTTGGTTTGTTATTCTTTAGATAATGTGCAACTAATGAAATTCTTTCATATGGTCCAGGAGGACATCTAAATGGATTTGCTGGAGCAACCATTACATAAGTTCCACCATCTTTCATTGCTTCAAGTTGATTTCTTAAAAGAGTAGTTTGAGCTCCTGCTTTATATGCATGAGGAGAATACATCTCTGAACCTTCTACATAACCCTTTTCATATTTGAAATCAATACCTGGTGATACTACTGCTTTATGGAATGGAATTACATCGCCATTTTCTAAAATAACAGTATGTGTTGCACCATCTACTTTAGCAACTTTTTCATGTATAACTTGAACTTTATATTTACTCTCTAAAGTTTTGTAATCATGTTTAATATATTCTATATCATTCATTCCTGCAATAACAGTATTTGCAAATGGACAAGTGTAGTAATTTTTATTTTGTTCAATTAAAATTACTTCTGTTTCTGGACTAAACTTTTTAATATATTTTGCAGCAGTTGCTCCTCCAAAACCACCACCAACTACAACAACTCTTTTCTTATCTTTTGGTAAAGTTGTAGTTACACTAGTTATACTACTACACGCAGCCAAAGAAAGTGCAAATGACCCTACAAGTATTTTATTGAAATTTCTTCTATTCATCATAATCTCACCCTCTATCTTTCAATTTTTGAAAAGTAGTAGCTAACTTGCTCTAACTCTGCATCTGAGAAACCTTTAACATGCTTTTGCATCATAGTTCCTTCTTTTTTACCATTTTTATAATCTAATAAAATAGAATACATGGTATTTTTACCCATACCTGCAATATATGGAGTTACTGCAACTGATTTCCCATCTGTTCCATGACATGATGCACACGACAAAGATAACATTTGACCTTGTAACTCATCATATTCTACGGCATAAGATAAACTGCATAAGCACACAAGTGCTGCAATTGTTTTTTTCATCTTCTCTCCCCTTTTTCATTAAAATTGTTTTATAATAAAATATTATATCTGTCTCTTATACACATCTCCGAGCCCACGAGACCAGAGAGGATCT
>OJIJ01000031.1_pt1 | contig 24024 bp, 19 predicted proteins | sample 1595891 | NCBI WGS metagenome assembly OJIJ01 (sample SAMN05416853, study PRJEB24817) | seawater metagenome | isolation source: Sea water | place: Canada:Atlantic | collected 2013-11 | reverse complement strand
AGATCTACACTATCCTCTTCGTCGGCAGCGTCAGATGTGTATAAGAGACAGTATATGATGTATCAATTTTAATAAAAAGTGAAATAATATGTATAATTTTGATGAAATTATTGATAGAAAAAATACTAGTTGTGTTAAATATGATGCTTTAGATGCTTATTTTGGTAAAGATGATCTTCAGCCTTTATGGGTTGCAGATATGGATTTTAAAACTCCAAAGGTAATAAACGATGCAATTATTAAAAGAGCTCAACATGGTATATATGGATATGCAAAAGCCAGTGAAAAAACTTTCTTCTTAGTTCAACAATGGATGAAAGAAAGACATAATTGGCAAATACAAACAAATTCGATTTCATTTGTCAATGGTGTTGTACCTGCATATTCTGCAACAATTGAAGCATTTAGTAACGAAGGTGATGAAATTATAGTTCAAACACCAGTTTATTTTCCATTATTTAAAAGTGTAAAAGAGAATAAAAGAATATTAGTTACAAATCCATTAAAAGAAGAGAATGGACATTATACAATGGATTTAGATGATTTAAAATCTAAAATTACTCCTAAAACAAAAATATTAGCCCTTTGTTCTCCTCATAATCCAGTTGGAAGGGTTTGGACAAAAGAAGAGCTAATTAAACTATCTGAGATTTGTATTAAAAACAATATTATTATCATTTCTGATGAAATCCATGCAGATATCGTATTTAAAAAATTCACCCCTCTTGCATCAATTTCAAAAGAAATTTCAGACATCACATTAACGCTAAATTCTCCTGGGAAAACATTTAATATTGCTGGATTAAATTGTGCATATGCAATCAGTGAAAATAAAAAGATTCTTGATACTTTCAATGAGATTATAAAAAAACGAGAGCTTAATTCTATTAATGTATTTGGATTTACAGCATTAGAATCAGCATATGAATTTGGTGAAAAATGGTTAGAAAGTTTATTACAGTATTTAAACTTAAATATAAAATTCACGAAACAATATTTAGAAAATAATAACTCAAAAATTATTTTTATAGAGCCAGAATCTACATATTTACTTTGGTTTAGCTTTAAAAATTATTCTATTTCACATGCAAAAGTAAAACAAAAGTTACTCGAGAATTCTAAAATAGCACTTAATGATGGTACCTCTTTTGGTACCGAAGGTAAGGGATTCTTTAGGCTTAATTGTGCTTTACCAAAAGTAAATCTAGAAAAAGCTTTGAGTAAAATAGTTACAGAATTCTAGAACTAAAAAAGAAGAGTATTACTATTCTTCTCAACTTAAAAATAATGTGTCACTTTAATATCACATATGACCATTTCGTAACTCATATTATTGTATAATCATCAAAACAATTAAATATATGGGATAGATTATGTCAACACATCTAATTCTTTCGTCTGTAATCTTTGTTTCAATTGCATTTATTTTAGTAGGAGTATTCTTACTAACTAAATACCTTGGACCAAATAAGAAAGACGACAAATTAAAAAACACAGTTTACGAAAGTGGTGTAACCAATCCAATTGGAAATACTAATATAAGATTCTCAGTTAAGTTCTACTTAGTAGCAATAGGATTCTTGTTATTTGATGTAGAAATTATTTTTATGTTCCCTTGGGCAATTAATATTTTAGAACTTGGATACGGTGGTCTTATTAAAATGTTCATATTTATTGGACTTCTTTTTGCAGGATTAATTTATATGTATAAGAAAAAGGCATTATCATGGGATTAGGCGCTGAAGCTAATTTAGGTGACTCAATAGTTACTACAAAACTTGACCAAGCAATTAACTGGGCAAGATCATATTCAATGTGGCCAATGGCATTTGGTACAGCATGTTGTGGTATTGAATTTATGTCAGTTGCAGCAGCAAAATATGACATTTCAAGATTTGGAGCAGAAGTTGTAAGATTCTCTCCAAGACAAGCAGATTTACTTATCGTAGCAGGAACAATCTCATACAAACAAGCTCCAGTTTTAAAGAAAATCTGGGACCAAATGTGTGAACCAAAATGGGTTATTTCTATGGGTGCATGTGCATCTTCTGGTGGTTTCTATGATAACTATACAACACTACAAGGGATAGATGAAGTTATTCCCGTAGATGAATATATAGCAGGTTGTCCTCCAAGACCTGAAGCTGTTTTAGATGCAATTATGAGAATTCAAGAGAAATCTTATGATGAATCAATTATTAAAGAAAGAGCTACAAATTTTAAGGGGATTTTAGATGCTTAAACCTGATATGCTAATTGATGCAAGTGAAATAAAATCAACAATATCAAGATTAAAAAATGAAGAAGACTACACACTTTTATTAGATGTTACGGCAATTGATTTTTCAGAATATCCAGACATTGTCCCTTCTAGATTTGCAGTAGTTTATATTTTAAGAACAAGTAATTTTAAAAAACATTTAACTATTAAAGCTTATGTTGATGATAATACTTTAGAAGTTGATTCGATTACTGATATATTCTTCGCTGCAGATTGGGGAGAAAGAGAAGTATTTGATCAATATGGTATTAGATTTAAAGGTCATCCAAACTTAAAAAGAATTCTTAATCACCATCAATTTGTTGGACACCCAATGAGAAAAGATTATGAAATCACAAAAGGTCAAATCTGTACAGAAACTGAAGATTTAATGGATGAGATGACTCCCCTACTTAAAAAGTATGGTTATAAAGATTCGGAATTAGAAGATTTAATGATGCTAAATGTTGGGCCATCACATCCTGCTTCTCATGGTACGATTAGGAATTTTGTGGCAATGGAAGGTGAAACAATTACTGCTTGTGTTACAGAAATTGGTTACTTACACAGAGGATTTGAAAAATCATGTGAAAACCATAGTTACTCTCAGGTTATTCCATATACTGATAGATTGAACTACTGTTCTGCAATGCTTAACAATATTGGTTATTCTAAAGCAGTTGAAGATATGTTAGGTATAGACATTACGCCAAGAGCAAAAATGATCAGAATAGTTATTGGTGAATTAAGTAGAATTACAGATCATATAGTTTGTAACGCTGCAAATATGGTTGACCTTGGTGGACTTACAAACTTCTGGTATATTTTTGCTCCAAGAGACAAAGCTTACGATTTATTTTCAAAATTAACAGGTGCTAGATTAACTAATTCATATACAAGAATTGGTGGATTAGAATATGATTTATACGATGGATTTGAAACTGATTTAGAAGATGTACTTAAAGATGTTGAAAAAGCTATCGAAGACTCATTATCTTTAGTTGAACATAATAGAATATTCCACGACAGAACGCAAGATGTTGGTGTTATAAAAGCTGACTTCGCACTTGATGCTGGAATTACTGGTGTTAACTTAAGAGCAGCAGGAGTTCCTTTTGACCTAAGAAAAGATGCTCCATATTATGGATATGAAAACTTTGATTTTGATGTAGTTATCGGTTCACAAGGAGATGTTTATGACAGATTCATGTGTAGATTTGAAGAGATGAGACAATCTATGAAAATTATTAGACAAGCGATGAAAGAAATGCCAGATGGTGAAATAAATGTTCAACATCCAGCAATTTTCTTACCATCTAAAAATGATGTTTATGGAAATATCGAAGGTTTAATGAATCAGTTTAAACTTACATTTGAAGGAATTAAAGTTCCTAAAGGTGAATTTTACTCTGCAACAGAAGCAGGAAATGGTGAATTAGGTTTTCATATTACAAGTGATGGAACAGGAACACCTTACAAAGTTAAATGTAGACCACCTTGTTATTATGCACTTGGTGCATATGCAAGAATTGTAGAAGGTAATATGTTAGCTGATGCTGTTGTTACGATGGCAAGTATGAACTTTATTGCAGGGGAGTTTGATAGATAATGAGTAAATTTATATATACAGAAGAAAAAGAAAAAGAGTTCCAAAGAATCGCAAAAAAATATCCAAAAATTGACGCGATGATGCTTCCTGCTTTATGGTTAGTTCAAGAGCAAGAAGGTTGGGTTAGCCCAGATGCAATGATTTTTGTTGCAGATAAATTAAATAAAACACCAATACAAGTATACGAATTTGCAACGTTTTATACAATGTTCAATTTAAAGCCAATTGGAACATACCATATCGAGCTTTGTAAAACTCTATCTTGTATGCTTATGGGTGCGCCAGAACTTAAAAAATTTATTAAAGAAACAATTGGTATTGAACCTGGTCAAACATCTGAAGATGGAAGATTCCATTTAAGTGAAGTTGAATGTCAAGGTGCTTGTGGTGGTGCTCCAATGATTGCGTTAAACCATACATATCATGAGAATCTAACTGTAGATAAATTAAAAACTATCATAGAAGGATGTAAATAATGGCTGCAGATATTGTAAAAATTGTAAGTAAAAAATTTGACATCCCAGATTCTCATAAATTAGAAGTTGCTTTAAAACATGGAGCATATGAATCTATTGATAAACTTTTTACTATGGATCCTGCTGATGTTACAGAAGAAGTATGTAAATCAGGTCTAAGAGGGAAAGGTGGTGGAGGTGCCGCTTGTGGACCAAAATGGAAACTTATGCCACCAGTAGATGAAAGACCTAGATACTTAATTTGTAATGGGGATGAATCAGAACCTGGAACTTTTAAAGATAGACAACTTTTTCAATACGATCCACACCTATTAATTGAAGGAATAATTTGTTCATCATATGCAATTGGTGCACATGAGTCATTTATTTATATTAGAGGTGAATATAAATTTTTTATTGATCAATTAAATAATGCCATTGAAGAAGCTTACGAAGCGGGAATCATTGGGCCAAAAGTTATGAATAAATATGATTATGCAATGGATATCACTGTACATAGAGGTGGTGGGGCATATATTTGTGGTGAAAAATCTGCCCTTATTGAATCAATTGAAGGTAAAAGAGGCCATCCAAGACTTAAACCTCATGGTAAAGAATGTGAATGGTTCTACGATATGCCAGCAACAGTTAACAATGTTGAAACAATTGCTTCAGTTCCAAATATAGTATTAAATGGTTATGAATCATATACAAAATATGGGACAGAGAAAGCTCCTGGAACAATGCTATTTGCAATGAGTGGTCCTGTTAAAAATCCGGGTGTTTATGAAATGCCTTATGGTAATAAAATGATAGATGTAATCAATGAAATCGGAGGGGGTATGAAAGACGGATTAAAGCTTAAAGCTGTAATCCCTGGTGGTGCATCATGCCCTATTTTAACCGCCGAAGAAGTTGAAAAAGCTTACTTAGATTATGAATCTATGTGGGATATTGGTTCAACATTAGGAACAGGAGGAATGATGATCATTCCAGAAGGTGTTTCTATGGTTGACGTGGCTAAAAACTTAATTGAATTTTATCACCATGAGTCTTGTGGACAATGTACACCTTGTAGAGAGGGTACGGGATGGATTGATAAAATTATCAAAAAAGTTTTAGATGGGGAAGGTTCTAGTGCTGACTTAGAAACAATTCTTGATGTTTGTGAAACTATGAATGGTAAAACTGTTTGTGTATTCGCGCCGGCTGTGAAAGACATCATCAAGAGTATTCTACAAAAGTACAGACATGAATTTGAAGCACAATTCAAAAACTAATTTAAAAAAGGAGAAAATATGGCGAAAAATACTTTTACGTTAACAGATAACAGAGATGGTAAATCATTTGAGTACGATATTATCAGTGGAACTAGAGGACCTGATGTAGTTGATATCAGATCTTTCTATAAAGATTCAGGTATGTTTACTTATGATCCTGGTTATACTTCTACTGCATCTTGTGATTCTAAAATCACTTTTATAGATGGAGAAAACTCTGAATTAAGACACAGAGGATATTTAATCCAAGATCTAGCAGGAAAACACTCATACATGGATGTTTGTTATCTTTTAATGAGAGGTAGACTTCCTAATGAAGAAGAGTCAAAAGGTTTCGACTTAGAAATTAGACATAGATCTTTCTTACACGAAGCAGTAATTAGAATTTTTGATGCAATGCCTGATGGTGCACACCCAATGGCAACACTTGGTGCGGCAACTATGTCTCTTGCAACTATCTATAAAGATCACGTAAGTTTAGAAGATGAAGATGCATTTAAAGAAATGAGAAGAAGAATTATTGCAAAAATGCCAACAATGGCGGCAATGGCTTATAGAAACTCTCTTGGTATTCCAATGATTTACCCAGATGTAGATAGATACTTCACTGAAAACTTCTTATACATGATGAGAGCATATCCTGGTGGAAAGATGAAAAATCTAGGAAATGGATTATCAGAAGATATTAAACAAGTAGAAGTTGATGCACTTGATGCAATCTTTACACTTCATGCTGATCACGAACAAAATGCATCTACAACTACAGTAAGAGCAGTTGGTTCAACTGAAGCACATCCATATGTATCTATTGCTTCAGGAATTGCTGCATTATGGGGTTCTGCTCATGGTGGTGCTAATGAAAAAGTGATGGATCAATTAAGATTAATTGGTGATGTTAAAAACGTACCAACTTATATTGCAAAAGCTAAAGATAGAAATGATCCATTTAGACTTATGGGATTCGGACATAGAGTTTATAAAAATAGAGATCCAAGAGCTGAATCATTAAGAGGTTTACAAAAACAATTAAGAGCTGAATTAAATCTTGATTCTGAACTTTTAGATATTGCTCAAGCAGTTGAAGAAGCAGCATTAGCTGACGATTACTTTAAAGATAGAGGGTTGTATCCAAATATTGACTTCTATTCAGGTGTAATTTTAACAGCTCTTAAAATTCCAGTAGAGATGTTTACACCAATCTTTGTTATAGGTAGAACAGTAGGATGGATTACTCAATGGTCTGAGTTAAAACAAGATCCAACTGCAAAAATTGCAAGACCTAGACAATTATATACAGGTAAATAAGAAAATTAAGCGGTCAAAAAAAGGAGATGACACAATATGAGTGAACTTGTTAAACTATCAATAAATGGGAATGAAGCTGAAGCGCAAAAGGGCAGTCTATTAATAGATGCCCTTATTGACAAAGAAGTTGATATTCCACATTTTTGCTATCACCAAGCGTTAGGAAAAGATGGAAACTGTAGAATGTGTATGGTTGAAATTGAAGGTCAAAAAAGACCACAAATTGCGTGTGATACTCCTATTAAAGAGGGAATGATTGTAAGAACAGTAGGTGAGAATATCGAAAAAGTGAGAAGAGATATTTTAGAACTTGAACTTATCAATCATCCTATTGACTGTCCTACATGTGATCAAGCAGGTGAATGTAAACTGCAAGATTACTATATGGAATCAGGTTTTTATGATTCTAGAGTAGAAGTTAGTAATAAAGTAACTGCAAGAAAAAGAGTTGAACTTGGAAGCAATGTAATGCTAGACCAAGAGAGATGTGTTCTTTGTACAAGATGTGTAAGATTCTGTTCAGATATTACAGGAACTAATGAATTAGGTGTTATAAACAGAGCTGACCACTCTACTATTGGTATATTCCCAGGAAGACCACTTGATAACCCTTATGCAATGAATGTAGTAGATTTATGTCCAGTTGGAGCACTTACATCTCAAGATTTTAGATTTAAACAAAGAGTATGGTTTTTAGAAACTTTTGATGCAATTTGTAATGGTTGTTCAAGAGGATGTAATATTACTGTAGACCATAGAAAAGAAAAATACAAAGATGATCAAATCTTTAGATTCAAACCTAGAGCTAACAAAGAAGTCAATGGTTGGTTTATGTGTGATGAGGGAAGATTATCGTACAAGAATGAAGCTGAAAATAGATTTGTTACTCCACTAATTAATAATACAGAAACTGTTTTTGATAACACTGTTACAAAAACATTTAAATTATTAACTGAAGAAAAAAATGTTTTATTTGTATTAGACCCAAGTTTATCACTTGAAGAAATGCAAAATACAAAAAATTTAGCAAAAGTATTAAATGCTAATATCACTGGTTATTCACCACAATATATTGATGAAAAATTCGGTGATGACTATTTAAAGAAAAATGATAGAAGTGCAAATAGAGCTGCATTTAAAGAATTAGAAATAAATGAAGATGAAAAAGAATTCAATTCATTTGTTGAACAATCATCATTGTTAGTTATTTTAGGTAATAGCTATTTTGATAATAACTTAAATTTATTAGAAGATAAAAAAGTAATAAGCTGTTTCTCTCATAAATGTGAAACTATAAATAAATCTGATGTTGCAATTCCAGTTGCATCGTTTTATGAAAAAAGTGGAACATATATAAATTTTGGAGGAACAAAACAAAAAGTAATTTCAAAAATGAAGAAAAATAGACCAATGGAGTCTATTACTTCAATTATAGAACACATTAAAACAATGGTAGATAAAGGTAATCTATGAGTACAGCTTCAATAGTAATTATTATTGTAAATATTATTCTTGCCAAAATCTTAGCAGTTGGAACAACTCCAATTATGGTTTGGTGGGAAAGAAGAGTTGCTGGTTTTATCCAAGATAGAACTGGTCCAAACAGATGTGATATTGGAGGAATTAGACTTGGTGGTTTAATTCAAGCAATTGCAGATATGTTAAAACTTATTTTTAAAGAGGATTTTACTCCTGCACATATTAAATACAAATTTCTATATACAATTGCACCAGCAATTGTATTTATAGCATCATTTTTAACATTTGCTGTTATTCCATTTGCTGATGACCTTGTTATTGATGGACAAAGTCACATGATGCAAGCAATTCCAACAACTCTAGGAATCATGTGGTTCTTAGCATTTGCTGGTCTTTCAGTATTTGGTATTATTTTAGGTGGATATTCATCTGAAAATAAGTATGGATTATTAGGTGGGATTAGAGCTTCTGCACAAGTTATTTCATATGAAGCTGCAATGGCACTATCAATTATATCTATACTATTAACTTATGGTTCTATTCATTTAGGTGATATGGTTCATGCACAAAGTGGAGTTATCTTTGGATTTATACCTGCATGGGGAATCTTTATGCAACCATTAGCGGCATTGATTTTTATTGTTACTGCATTTGCAGAAACTAATAGAACACCATTTGATATTGCTGAAGGTGAATCAGAAATTGTTGCAGGATATCATACTGAGTATTCAGCTATGAGATTTGGTCTTTTCCAAGTTGGTGAATACGCAGCTATGTCTGCATCATCAGCAATTATTGTAACACTATTCTTTGGTGGATATAACTTACCATGGATTGATACATCAACTTTACAAAATAATATGAGTATTGTTGCAATCGTGATATTGCTTATATTACCAATTCAAGCATACTTTTTAACTAAATGGATGAATAAAAACTATGATTGGATAGATAAAGACGATAAAAGACAAAGAGAAAAAAATATTCTAGTTAAAGGTTTTATTGGAATCACTGCCGTATTAATGATTGGTATGATTTTAATCTTAGTAACAGGATTAGGAGAAAATGGAACTAATATTGCAGTAACAATTATTCAAATTGGAACATTCCTAGTTAAATTCTTCATGATGAGTTTAGTATTTATCTGGATTAGATGGACATTGTTAAGATTTAGATATGACCAATTACAAATGTTAGGATGGAAAGTATTAATTCCATTATCTATTTTAAATATCGTAATCACAGCTATATTCGTTGTAGCAACAGGAAGTTAGTATGGGAATTAAAATTGTACCAAGACATGGAAAGTCTTTAAAAGATAGATTATATCTTCCAGCTATCTTTGGAGGGATGAAAACAACTTTCACTCACTTCAAAGAAAATTTAAGTGATGTATCAAAACTAAGAACTATGCAATATCCAGAGGTTCAACCTGATGATATTACAGATAGATATAGAGGTGTTCATCGTTTAACTAAATGGGAAGACGAAAGTGAAAAGTGTGTTGCATGTTATATGTGTGCAACAGCTTGTCCCGCACAATGTATTTTTATTGAAGCAGAAGAAAGATTTGATGAAGTAGCAGAAAAAAGACCAAAAGAGTTTAAAATTGACTTACTTGAGTGTGTATTCTGTGGATATTGTGTTGAAGCTTGTCCTTGTGATGCTATTAGAATGGATACAGGTATCTTTAGTTTTACTGCAAGTAAAAGAGAAGATTTTGTATTAGATAAAAAACATTTAATGGGAAATGAACGTTCAAAGGATTTTAATGATGAGTAATATAATTTTTATTGCCCTTAGTTTTTTAGCAATAACGGGTGGAGTTATGATGTTGGTGTATAAAAACCCAATGTATTCAGCACTTGGATTATTAGTATCAATATTAGCTGTAGCAGGTCTTTTTGCACTTTTAAATGCAACCTTCCTTTTCATGGTTCAAATTATTGTATATGCAGGTGCTATTATGACACTGATTCTATTTTTACTTATGTTTCTTAACATTAAAGAAGAGAATCTTCCAAAAGAACCTAGAAAATATTTTTTAATCGGTATTGGTGCTTTAATTATGATCCCTTTTAATATTGTTATATTAAAAGCCGTTTCAAATTTACCAAATTCAGATATGAGTATTATAGAAAGTGATTTCGGGGATATTAAACCAATTGGACTTCAATTATACAACGATTGGATTTTACCATTTGAATTAGTATCAATTTTATTACTAGTTGCACTTATAGGTTCAATAGTATTAGCAAAAAGAAAAAATACAAATAAGGAGAATTCATGATTAGTTTAACATCATATGCTTTTGTTTCTATGATTCTTTTTTCTATTGGAGTTATAGGAGTTATTGCAAGAAGAAATATCTTCGTTATTTACATGTCAATAGAATTGATGTTAAATGGAGTTAACTTATTTCTTGTAACATTTGCAAGATATCATTTTAATATGGATCCACAAATTGTGACAGTTATGGTAATTTCTATTGCTGCTGCGGAAGCTGCAATTTTTCTTTCAGTAATTATTCTTTTATACCGGTCTAAGAGATCACTTGATACAGATATCTTTACTACACTAACACAAGGAGAGAAAGCATGATGGATACTTCACTGTTAGTATGGATTATTTTAGCTCCTTTACTTGGTGCTATTTTCAATGGTGGACTTTACTTTTACCATATTAAGAAAAAACCTGTTCCAGAATTAGTATTCTCAATTATTGGAACTGGAACTCCCCTTCTTGCATTTTTAATTACATTAAGCCTATTTTTAAATATGGTAGAAGATGGGATCACATATAAACAAGTTTTATTTACTTGGTTAAGTATTGATAGTTTAAACATCGCAATGGGATTTTTAGGTGATAACTTAGCAATATTCATGTCTATGTTTGTAACTTTTGTTGGATGGTTAATCCATATCTATGCAATTGGTTATATGACAGGAGATAACGGATTCGGTAAATTCTTTGCTTATTTCAATTTATTCTTAGCATCAATGTTAATATTAGTTCTTGCAGATAATCCAATTATTATGTTTATTGGATGGGAAGGTGTTGGAGTTTGTTCATACTTACTAATTGCATTTTATTACAATAATAAAGATAACGTAATTGCTGGTAACAAAGCATTCATTGCAAATAGAGTTGGTGACTTCGGATTTCTATTAGGAATTATTACATTATTCTTTGCGTTAGGAGAAGTTGACTTAAACTTTACGTCACTAGAAGCAAATATTAGTAATGCAGATAATGGATTATTATTATTGTCAGGATTCTTACTATTTGTTGGAGCTATGGGGAAATCAGCACAGATTCCATTATATGTATGGCTTCCAGATGCAATGGCAGGACCTACTCCAATTTCAGCACTTATCCATGCAGCTACAATGGTAACAGCAGGTGTTTATATGGTTTCGAGATTCCACTTTTTATACTCAGGTATAGAGGAAATTGGAATATTTATTGCATATATAGGTGCATTTTCTGCTCTTTTTGCCGCAATCATAGCAACAAGACAAACTGATATTAAAAAAATTCTTGCATATTCAACTATGTCTCAATTAGGTTATATGTTTATAGCAGTTGGACTTGGTTTTTATAGTTCAGGACTTTTCCATGTATTTACACATGCATTCTTTAAAGCAATGCTGTTCATGGGTGCAGGTGGTATGATCATTGCCTTACATCATGAGCAAAATATTTTTAAAATGGCACAACATAGAGCTTCATTACCAATTATCAAAGTTACATTTTTTATTGGTGTTTTAGCTATTTCGGGTGTTCCATTCCTTTCTGGTTTCTTCTCAAAAGATGCAATTTTAGCAGCAGCATTCCAAGAAGGTCAATATTTAATCTGGATTATTGCAATGTTTACTGCATTCTTAACAGCATTTTATATGTTTAGAATGTTCTTTATTCTATTTATTGCACCAAACAAACACTTAGCAAACTACGTGTACACATCAAAAACTATTACATTCCCACTTGTAATACTTGCAATTGGAGCAATTGCAGCTGGGTATTTAAATTTACCAGCAGTGCTTGGTGGAGAACATTTAGTCGATACTTGGTTAGCTAAGTTAAATTCAACAGAAATCCACATGTCACATTTAACAGAATGGATTTTAATGATTTTGTCTGTTGCTGTTGCATTTACAGGAATTGTTGTTGCATACAGAAAATACTCTCAATTTGATGTATTTAAACCAGAAGAAGAGACTGGATTAATTGGAAATAAATTCTATGTTGATGAATTATATGACATTATATTTGTTCAGTTTTCTAAAAAAGTTTCAGTATTTATTGATAAAACTGTTGATGAAAAAATCATTGATGGGTTTATTATGGGAACTTGTAGCCAATTTATTTCATTTGGTAAAAAAGTTGCATCATTACAAAATGCAAACGTAAGATTTTACGCAACATTCATGCTAGTTGGGATGAGTTGTGTATTTGTTTATTTATATATTTCTTTAGGACTATAAGATGAGTGCAAATATTTTATCATTTATTATCTTTTTACCGGCAATAGTTGCATTTGGTTTAATGATTACTACAAAACACGTAGAGACAGTTAGAAATATCGCATTTTTAACTACAACAATTATATTAGCTCTTGTACTAAAAATTTATATCGATTTTGAACCAAGTGCAGGTATGCAATTTGTTACAAACGTACCTTGGATTTCTTCATATGGTATTAATTACTACATAGGTGTTGATGGTTTTTCTTTAACAATCTTAATGATGATTGCTCTTTTAATTCCAACAGCTTACCTTTTATTATGGGAAGGTAGAACAAAAGGCTACTGGATTAATATGCTTCTTGTTCAAACAGGTGTTACAGGTACATTATTAGCACTTGATGTAATTTTATTCTACTTCTTCTGGGAAGTTATGCTTTTACCAATTTTTATCATGATTGGTATCTATGGTTTTGGAGATAAAATCTTTACAACTATTAAAGTTACTATTTATACAATGGCTGGATCTTTATTAATGTTCATTGCTATTTTATATCTTGGGGTTGCATACCATAATGAATTTGGTACTTGGTCATTTCAATATGATAGTTTAACTCAAATCACATCGTTAACTTATAGTGAAAGAATATGGTTATTTTTAGCATTTCTTTCAGCATTTGCTATTAAAATCCCAATTTTTCCATTACATACTTGGATTATGGAAACATATAAAAATGCTCCTACAGGTGCAGTTTTTTTATTATCTTCTATTATGGCAAAACTAGGGGTTTATGCAATTGTAAGATTTTTAATTCCTATATTCCCTGAGATTTATATTGAATTCTCAACGTGGTTTGTATCAATTGGTCTATTTGGGCTTGTATACTTTGGAATTGCAGCACTTATGCAAGATGACATTAAAAGAATGTTTGCATACTCTTCAGCATCACATTTAAGTTTTATTGCAGCAGGTATCTTCTCACTTAATGCCTTTGGTATTAATGGTGCATTATATTTAATTATTGCGCATGCAATTGCAACTGGAGCATTATTCTTATTAGTTGGACTAATTCATGATGAAACAGGTTATAAAACAATTAAAGATTTAGGTGGGCTTGCAAAAGGTGCTCCTATTTTTACAACAATTTTTGCAATTATGCTTTTTGCAAATGTTGGATTACCAGGAACAAATGGTTTTGTCTCTGAATTATTAATTATTTTTGGAATTTATGAATTTAATCATACTTTAGGATATATATCGGCAATAACAGTTGTTATTGGTGCATCATATATGTTATGGATGTTCCAAAGAGCTATTCTACAAGATAGAGAAGGTGAAGCTTTAAAATTTAGAGACTTAAAGATTAAAGAAATAGTTGGTTTAACACCTTGGGTTATACTAGTATTCGTTATGGGTATTTATCCAGATATTTTCATAGACAAATTTGAACCAACAGTTACTCATTATTTAAATGATATTTTACAAATTGGAGCAACAAAATGAGTGAAATGATACATATATTACCCGCTGTATTAATATTAATATCAGCAGTAGGTCTAATGTTCATGAGTATGTACGAAGGAAAGTTTAGTACAAAAACATATATTACTGTATCTTCAATAGTATTAGTTCTTGCACTAATTTTATGCTTCATTCCATTTGGAGAATTGTATTCAGTAAGACCTTATGCCTCAATATTTAATGATGTTGTTATATTTGATACTTTTTCAAACTTTTTTAATATCTTACTTATTCTTGGTACTTTATTAACACTGTTAATTGGTGAACACTATTTTCAAGCTAGATCATATTTTAAGGGTGAGTTTTTCTCAATCTTAATGTTTGCACTTTTTGGAATGATGTTATTAGCAAATGCAAACGAATTAGTAACTGCATTTATTGCATTAGAGATTGCTTCATTCTCAGTTTATATTATGGTTGGATATAACTCAGAAGATAGTAAAAGAGTTGAAGCAATATTCAAATATTTAGTTCTAGGTTCTTTTATTGGTGCCTTTTATCTATTAGGTGTTGTTTTAGTTTATGGAGCTACTCAAACTACAAACTTAACTGAAATTGCAACATTTGTGTCAAGTCACGGAAACTCTGATTTAACACTTGTATATATTGGATTTACATTAATTTTATTTACTTTTCTATTTAAAGTTGCAGCTTTCCCATTCCAATCATGGGTTTTAGATGTCTATCGTGGTGCACCAATGATTGTTACTGCATACATGGCTTCTACATTCAAAATTGCAATTTTCTCATTCTTTTTAAGAGCTATATTACAAGATTTACAGCCAATGATTGATTTCTGGGATTCAATTATTTATGTTATTACAGTTTTTACTTTAGTATTTGGTACTTGGTTAGCAGTTACACAAAATATTGTAAAAAGAATGTTAGCAGCATCATCAATAGTTCATACAGGATATTTACTATTAGCATTTATATCTTTAGGTCAAAACATTCATAGTGCATATGCAACTGTATTTTATTTAATTGCATATTTATTATCTGCTCTTGGTTCTTTTGGTATTATTTCACATATTATTTCTGAAACAAAAGTAAGAGTAACATATGATGACTTTAAAGGTTTAGCGAAAGAAAGACCTTTTTTAGCAGCAATGATGACAATATTCCTTTTTTCACTAGCAGGAATTCCTTCTACAATAGGATTCATTGGTAAATTCTATGTATTTACTGAAGCTATTAATGCAGGATATGCAGCATTAGCAATTTTAGCAATTATCGCTACATTTGTTTCTGTATATTATTACTTTAAATTAATTGCAATGATGTACTTCTATCCAACAAAAGAAGAATGTCTTGTAAATGATTTTAATGATAAAAGAATTTCAACTTATGCAATTGCATTTTTAGCAATCATTACTGTATTAGGTGGTGTTGGTAGTGCTATTGTATTCTTTATTCCAATATTAAATATTGATACTCTAATCAATATTACACAAATGTCAATTCAATCATTATTTTTAAAATAGTTGTTGAGTTGATTAGTAACATATGTGCATAATATTTTAAAATTAAACATATATCACACATATCTTCAAAAGCCCTAGTAATAGGGCTTTTCTATTTTCCAATTGTACATCACGCACAACAATTGTACATAACTTTTACATAAAAACACTCTCCCTTATAAGCAGTTTTTCGCTATACTCTTGCTATTAAATTCATAAACAAATTCATAGGAAAGGATGTCAAATGAGTGACCTAATAGAAGGTTATTTAGGTGAGACTGTAGAAAGAAAAAAGAGTAGGATGCCAGCAAAGCTTGATTATATTCAAAGTGCAACGGGACTATTTCTAGGTCTTTTTATGTGGGGACATATGTTATTAGTATCGTCTATTTTAATTAGTAAAGATTTTATGTACGGGGTTACAAAACTTCTTGAAGCTAGTTTTATATTCGATGGAGGAAGTCCAATTTTAGTATCTATTGTTGCATTCGTAATATTTGTAATATTTATTACACATGCTGCAATGGGGATGAGAAAACTTCCAGGTAACTTTAAACAGTACCAAGTAATGAAAGCACATGCAGATAACATGGATCATGAAGATACTAAACTTTGGTTTATTCAAGCATTCACTGGTTTTGCAATGTTCTTCTTAGGTTCAATTCACTTATACATCATTATGACAAATTCTGATGCTATTGGTCCTTATGCTTCTGCAGATAGAGTTTGGTCTGAGTGGATGTGGCCATTATACATTCTATTATTATTAGCTGTTGAATTTCATGGAACAATTGGTCTATATAGATTAGCCGTTAAATGGGGATGGTTTGATGGTAAGGATCCTAAAGCTGCAAGAATTAAACTTAAAAAATGGAAAAAAGCATTAACTTACTTCTTCTTAATTTTAGGATTTACTACACTTGCTGCATATATGAAAATTGGTATGGATCACGCTGATAAACAAGGTGAAAGATATACTCCTACAGCACAAGTTATGGAATATAAAATTAATAATGGGAGAATTGCGTAATGAAAATTAATTATTGTGATGCACTAGTTATTGGTGGAGGACTTGCTGGTTTAAGAGCTGGAGTTGCTGCACAGAAAAAAGGATTAAGTACTGTCGTTTTATCATTAGTTCCTGTTAAAAGATCTCATAGTGCTGCTGCACAAGGTGGGATGCAAGCATCTTTAGGTAACTCTAAAATGTCTGATGGAGATAATGAAGATATGCACTTCGCAGATACTGTAAAAGGTTCTGACTGGGGATGTGATCAAGATGTTGCAAGAATGTTTGTACATACTGCACCAAAAGCAATTAGAGAATTAGCATCTTGGGGTGTACCTTGGACTAGAGTTAGAGAAGGTGCTAGAGAAGCAGTTATCAATGCTAAGAAAACTACTATTACTGAAGATGCAGATAGACATGGGTTAATTATGTCAAGAGACTTTGGTGGTACTAAAAAATGGCGAACATGTTATACAGCAGATGCAACTGGACATACAATGTTATTTGGTGTTGCAAATGAAGCACTAAAAATTGATGTTGATATTAGAGATAGAAAAGAAGCTTTATCATTAATCCACGAAGGTGGTAGATGTTATGGTTCAATCGTTAGAGATTTAATTACTGGTGAATTAGAAGCTTACGTTGCTAAAGGTACATGTATTGCAACTGGTGGATATGGTAGAGTATTTAAACAAACTACAAATGCTGTAATTTGTGAAGGTATAGGAGCTGCTATTGCACTTGAAACTGGTGTGGCAACACTTGGGAATATGGAAGCTGTTCAATTTCACCCAACACCAATTGTACCATCAGGTATTTTATTAACTGAAGGTTGTAGAGGAGATGGGGGAATTTTAAGAGACGTTGATGGTCATAGATTTATGCCAGATTACGAACCTGAGAAAAAAGAACTTGCTTCAAGAGACGTTGTATCAAGAAGAATGATTGAGCACATTAGAAATGGGAAAGGTGTACCTTCTCCATATGGTGATCACATTTGGTTAGATATCTCAATTTTAGGTAGAGAACATATTGAAAAGAACTTAAGAGACGTTCAAGAAATTTGTCAAATCTTTAATGGTATTGATCCAGCTGACGAAGGTAAAAAAGGTTGGGCTCCTGTTCTTCCTATGCAACATTACTCAATGGGTGGAATTAGAACTAAACCAACTGGTGAATCTCAAAACTTAAGTGGATTATTCTCTTGTGGCGAAGCAGCTTGTTGGGATATGCACGGATTTAATAGACTTGGTGGAAACTCAGTATCTGAAACAGTTGTAGCAGGTATGATTATTGGTAACTATTTTGCAGACTATTGTTTAGAAAATGATGTAACTATTGCTACATCAACTGTTCAAAAAGCTCTTGATAAACAAGATACATATTTAGATGAAATTTTAGCATACAATGGAACTGAAGACATTTTCAGAATCAAGAATAAAATGCAAAATCTAATGGACAATAAAGTTGGTATTTTTAGAGATGGTACAGGTCTTGCAGAAGCGGTTGATGAATTAGAAGAATTATTAAAGAAAACAAAACAAATCAATGTTAAATCTAAAGAAAGAGTTGGTAACCCTGAATTAGAAGAAGCATATAGAGTTCCAAGAATGCTTAAAATTGCACTTTGTGTAGCTAAAGGTGGAAGAGAAAGAACTGAATCTAGAGGTGCTCACTATAGAGAAGATTACCTAAAAAGAGATGATGCGAACTGGTTAAGTAGAACATTAACTTCTTGGCCAAGTGAAGATGATACGCAACCTACAATTACATACGAACAGTTAGATATTATGACAATGGAAATGCCTCCAGCATTTAGAGGTTATGGTGCTAAAGGTATGATTATAGAAAATGAACTATCATCAAAAAGACAAGAAGAAGTAGATGCCATTGTAGAAAAAATGGAAGCAGAAGGAAAAGATAGACACGAGATCCAAGATGCATTAATGCCGTTTGTTTTACCAATGAACTATAAAGAGAAAAATGAAAGAGCAGGAGATAAGTAATGAGTGTAGAAAAAGGTAGAGAAATAACTATATCAGTACTTAAGTTTAATCCAAGATCTAAGGTTTCTAAACCTCATTACGTGGATTATAAATTAGAAGAGACTCCAGGTATGACTCTTTTCATTGCACTAATGAAAATCAGAGAAGAAATGGATGCAGATTTATCTTTTGACTTTGTATGTCGAGCGGGAATCTGTGGTTCTTGTGGGATGGTTGTAAATGGTAAACCAGCCCTTGCTTGTAGAACACTTATTGCTAATTACCCTGAAGGGAAATTAACACTTCTTCCAATGCCAGCATTTGAATTAATCAAAGATTTATCAATTAATACTGGTAAATGGATGGACGATATGTCGAAAAAAGTTGAATCATGGATTGTTAGCAATGGTGAAGAAACTGATATCTCAAAAATGGAAGAAAGAGTTGATCCAGATATTGCTGACCAAACATTTGAATTAGATAGATGTATTGAGTGTGGTATTTGTGTTGCTTCTTGTGGTACAAAACTTATGAGACCTGATTTTATTGGGCCAGTTGGACTTAATAGAGTTGCAAGATTCGAAGTTGACCCACACGATACAAGAACTGCCGAGGATTTCTATGAATTAATCGGTGATGATGATGGAATCTTTGGATGTATGTCTTTACTAGCTTGTGAAGATCATTGTCCAAAACACTTACCATTACAAAATAAAATTGCTTACTTAAGAAGAAAACTAGTAGCACTTAGATAATTTATATGAGAGGATATTCCTCTCATATAGTACAAGTATAAAAAGTTAATTACCTACTCAATAGAGAGATAGGTGATTAACTTTTTGTATTTTAGGACTATAGAAACTAATTTATTTTTTTTATATTTATTTAAAATACAACTTCAAAAATTGGAGGTACTCCTTTGAGTTTGGCTAATGATTATTTTTTATTATATCACGGAAGTGTTGTAGAACGAACTACAACTTATGGAACAACACAGAATAAAGATAAAGAAGATTTCTTTGACATTGCAGCATTAGCATTATGTGCAACAAGAAAAGATTATGAAAGATTTATCACTTTAAATAGTTTTAAAAATTTAATTTCAAAAATAACAAATAAAGAAGTTAAGAATCTAGAAGAATTACACCAGTTGCAATATTGCATTATTGAAACTATTGGAGTTAATACCCAAGATGAAGATATATCAAAAATTCATAAAAGTTTTGAATATCTTAAAAAAGAAAATATACTTGCTGATTCTGAATATAAAAGGTTAATATCACTTTTTGACCCTGAAGAATTAACTACTAATGACGAAATTGAAGTCAAAGATAATATACAAATTAATAACAATAAACCATTTAAAGAAGCAAAAATAGAGTTAGATGATTTAGTAAATGAATTACAAGACATATTTAATTCAAAAGATTTTATAGAAGAACTAATAGAAACATCAAATTATTTAGCTAATCAAAAATTCTCTATAGGAATTACTGGTGTTATGAATGCCGGAAAATCTACTATGCTTAATGCTTTAATGGGACAAGAAATACTTGGAAGTGCAGTTGTACCTGAAACTGCAAATTTAACAATTGTAAAATATGGAAAACCTGAAGCAAATGTCTTTTACTGGAACAAAGATGAATGGAATAGAATTGAAAATACAGCAAAAGAAATTGATTCTATAAAAGAGTTTGTTAACGAAACAAAAAAGATCTTTGGTGAAGAGTTAACAAACTTAATTAAAGAAGAATCTCATAGTGAAAAAGTTGATATCAACAATCTTGCAGCCTACACATCAGCAGAAGCAAGTGGCAAAAAATGTAATTTAGTTAAGTATGTTGAGTTAAAATCTGACTTAAATTTTCTTTCAGATGGTATAGAAATAGTTGATACACCGGGATTAGATGACCCTGTTATTCAAAGAGAAGAGATTACAAAAGAGTATTTATCACAATGTGATTTAATGCTTCATTTAATGAATGTATCTCAAAGTGCTACATTAAAAGATATTGAGTTTATAATTGATGCCCTACTTTATCAAAACATTACAAAGCTACTTGTTGTAATTACAAGAGCAGATACTGTTTCAAATGAGCAACTAGAAGAAGTAATTAACTATACAAAATCTTCTATTGAAAGACAATTAAAAGCACAAAATAAAGATAGTAAACTTGACTACATTTTAAATAGTATTAAATTTATTCCAATTTCCGGGAAAATGGCGCTTCTACATAGGACAGGTAAAAGTAAAGAAGCAATTGATGCAGGATATAATTTAGAAGATACAGGTATCTTAGAAATTGAGGAATATCTTGATGAAACACTTTTTGGAAATGATTCTTCAAAATCCGATTTAATTATAAAAGGTGCAAAAGCTCAATTAGTCAAAACAATAGGAAAAGAATTAAAATCTTTTAATTATGAATTAATTTTGTTATCAAAATCAAAAGAAGAATTAGAAGCTGATTTAGAAGATTTCAATAAGAAAAAAGATACAAATGAAAAAATCTTTACAGTTATGAGTGAAGATATAAATATATATAAAAATGATGCAAAAAATTATATTGAAACATTAGAAACTTTTTTAAGTACAGAACTTATTGATTTACAAAATATAATTAAACAAAGAGTTTTTTCAGATGTTAAATACTCTTTTGAAAAAACTAAGAAAAAGCCAGAGAGTTCGAGAATAAAAACTATTGTTGAAACTGCAATTAAAGATGGGATTATTGATATAATTAGAGATTATAGATATAAATTTATTAAGAAATCTCAAAATATTGGTGAGATATGTGAACAGAAGTATCAAGACTTAGGATTTATAATTGGTCATAAAAATGACAATTTTGATGCTAGAGGTTTTTTCCAAGATGACTTTAAAGCAGGATTCTTAACTTCATCAAATGATGTATTAATTTCAAAAATAGTAAATGAAGTATCAAAAAGTAAAGCAAATAAACTTCCAGAACTTGATAGAAATATTGAACTCTTTATAAAAGAGGAATTTAATCCTATTGAAAAAAACATAAAAGAAAAAGCCAATTCTATATCTGCTATTTTAATAGAAAACTTTTTTAAAGAACTAGCTGAACCATTACAAGTATTTGAGCATAAATTGAAAAAAGATGAAAAATCATTACAAGACAGAATCTCTACATTTGAAGAAAATGAAGCAAATAAAGATGAAATGACAATAAAAATCCATAAAAAGATAAAAAAACTTGAATTAATTAACAAAGGACTTAAACTATGAGTATTTTAAGTAGTTTTGTAAAAGAATATAATGATAAATTTGTTCAAAAAGAAGAAGAATTCGAGAAAGGTTTAGTTGGAGATATAAAAAGAGTAAGTGCAAAATTATTAGATAATAAATTCTATCCTTCTATGCAATTAAAGTCTATTTTAGATAAACAAATTAGACGTGCAAGATATCCAATGGAAGTTGCAATTACAGGACAATTTTCATCTGGTAAATCTACATTTTTAAATGCCCTACTTTCAAGAAATATTTTACCAACAGGAATTACACCTGTTACATCAAAAGTAAATTTCATTAACTATGGAGAAGAATATAAATTAAAAATTACTTATTATTCTGGAGCACAAGAATATGCGCCAATAGAAGCAATTTCAGATTTTACCGACCAAAGACAAAATGAAATGCAAGATATTAAATATCTTACACTTTATGCACCAATGGATATTTTAAAAGATATATCATTTGTTGATACACCAGGGCTTAATTCACAGTCTCAAAGTGATACAGATACGACAAGAAATGTTTTAAGAGATGTTGGAGGAATCATATGGTTAACACTAATTGATAATGCTGGGAAAATGTCTGAAGCAGAAGTTTTAGAAGAATACTTAGAACATTTCAAAAATAAATCTTTATGTGTACTAAATCAAAAAGATAAATTCAATCAAGAACAAATAGATACAACAACTAAATATGTAAGTGAAAAATTCGCCCAATATTTTTCACAAGTCACACCTATATCAGCAAAAATGGCATTAGAATCAAGAGCACACCATCAAGATGTTTTAATAAAAGACAAACAAGATAAACTTTTACGAAATATAAGAAGTTCACTAAGTGGTAATGTTGCTTCCATTACAAAAGATTTTGATAACTACTATAAAGAAGTAGATGAGATAAATAACCTAGATACATCCAATAATGATAAAATATTCGAAGAATCAAACATACAAGAAGTTCTAAATTTTATTGAAAATACATTGCGACCACAAGCTGAAGAATCAAAAGAATTTGCAATTAAAAAAGATTTAAAAGGTATTTGTGACATTTTAGTAAAAGAAAATGAAACAATTATTGGAGTATATAACTCTTTATGCGAAATCTTAAAAAATTCAGAAGAAGATATCTTAGCTGACTTTGAAAATATTCATAAAACTTACTCAAAAGAGTTATTTGGAATATATAACTCTTTAGAAGCTATTATGGAAAAAATGTCTCATGAAACATATAAAAGTATCAAAAAACAAAAAGCGCATAGATTTGAAAAAAAAGGTGGATTTTTAAGTAAAGACAACTTTGAAAAAATCGAATATGACACATATTGGATTGATTCTGATAATGTATATAAAAACCTATTTTACGATGACCAAACAGTTGACAAAATGTTTAAACGCGCGATTAAACAATTAAAAGAAATAGAGATAAATGCAGATGAAGCATTTAGAAATGTATATAGAGACATTAAAAATAAAGTGAACAGATGGCAAGAACCTTATGAACTTATAAAAAAACATAGAGAAATTGCATCTGATACAGAATTTTCAACAACGAGACATTTTGCTGCAAAAGCATATGAAAATGTCTTAAAACAATATCATAGAGCAATTTTAGAAAATATCTCTGCACTTAGAAAAAAGTTTGCATATTTTAATGGTGCCTTATCTTATTCATATATTCAAACAACACAAGCTACTATCGCACACTTCGAACAACAAATAGCAGAATCTGTTTTATTATACGAGAAAGAACCGACTAGATTCACAGTTTATCACCCAAGAGAAGATGAAATTCTTACAAAATTAAAAGCAAATTTTGGATTTGAGAAAATTGAAGACTTTTTAACATCAAAAAGAAACTATTTATATAAAGTTGTTAAATATTCTAAGACCTGTCTCTTATACACATCTGACGCTGCCGACGAAGAGGATA
>OJIJ01000030.1_pt1 | contig 26132 bp, 24 predicted proteins | sample 1595891 | NCBI WGS metagenome assembly OJIJ01 (sample SAMN05416853, study PRJEB24817) | seawater metagenome | isolation source: Sea water | place: Canada:Atlantic | collected 2013-11 | reverse complement strand
TTGTAACATAGTATTTCCAAAAAAGATATTTATCTGTTAATTTTTTATCTTTTGTTTTTGAGATTGCATTTTCCAAATACTTGTACGCATTATTCAAATTATTGGCATTTAAAGCATTTAAAGCTAATAAAAAAGATGAATTATGACTTAATTCTGAATCTTCTATTTCAAGTAAATAATTATGAACTTTTGTTAATTTTGCATTAGTTAAAGAAATAGATACAAATTTGTCAAATTTTTTCTTATCTGCAAAAATTTTGGAAAAAGTTCTTTTTGGCAGTTTATAATTAAAATATCTAGTTCTAAAATTATTATCTACATTTAGGTAAATATTATAAAAATCATCTTTTTTTGATATTATTAGTTTTGTAAAAGGAATTGAAGAAGATATAACTTTTAGTTTTTTCGCAAAAACAGGATACTTGGTTTTTGTTTTTTGCATAATTAAATCAATATCAATTGAAGAGAGAGTTGTTGCTTCATTTAATGATAAACCTATAACAATACAATCTGCATATGAATCAACTAAATATCTAGTATCCATATTCATACATTGTGAAACAGCAAGAGTTTCATCGTGTTTAAAACTTTTTGCAAAGTTGAAAAACATTTCATTTGTTAAATTATCAACCAAGGCTAAAACTTTTAAGGAATCATCAGGAGAAATTGCCTCTTGTAAGTATTCATTTATATAAAAATCTCTTTTTATGCCTTTTTCTAAAGTTAGAAGCCAATCAAAAGTAATTTTTGGTTGAGCCTCTTCTTTATTAATTTCTTGAGCATTTAATATGAGTATAAAAGTTAATAGAAGAAAAAAGTGCTTCATTAAAAATTACATTCCTATAAATAATCTTCCTAAAAATGTTTCAAGGAAAATTAATGTAAATATCACAATTAACGGAGCTAGATCCATTCCTCCAAATACTGTAGGAATAAATCTTCTAACAAAGGCATAAGCAGGTTCTGTTAACCTATATAGCATTTGCACAATCGGGTTATATGGGTCTGGTTTAACCCAAGATAATAGGGCAGAAATAATAATCACCCATTTATATAATGAAACAACTGCAAGAATAACAGTAAATATTGAACCTAGAAATGCATCTATCATTTTACAATCTCCCCAAGGTAGTTTTTAATTAAAGGATAAATATCAGAAATATTTGGACCTTCTACTCTTCCTGTTAAAATACATTTTAATGGTTTAAGTAATGACTCTTCTTTTAAACCAGTTTTTTCAGTAACATATTTTTTTAGTTCATTAAAATCATCAAAGAAAGGTGCGTCCTGCATAGAAAGTTTTAATTCAACAAACTCATTTTCAAAGCCTTCACAAATAGATTTCGCTGTAAATATTGGTTCTATTTTTGATTTTATTTCTTTTATTGTACTTGCTTCTTCTAAAAAAATCTTTCCCAGTTTCCCAATATCAGTATCTGCAAATCCTAAAATCTTTGATAACCTCATATCATCAATAAGAGCTAGATGTTTTCTATTTATAAGCCTTAATTCCCCAATATCAAATTTAACAGCATCTTTTGAAAGATTTTTAATATCAAACCATTCAATAGCTTCTTCTAGAGTAAAAACTTCACTTGGAGTTTTATTCCCTAATAGTACAAGATAATTAGCAATTGCACTTGGTAAAAAGCCTTCATCTATAAGCCATTTAACAGAACTTTTATCATCAGAATTACTTATCTTCTCATTAGTCTCTGCATTTAATATCATTGATAAATGGATATAATCAATTTTTTTACTATAGTCTAATGCATTACGTACATGTATTTGTTTTGGAGTGTTTAAAATATGATCATCTGTTCTAATTACAGTAGTAATATCATAAAGCATATCATCAACTGCACATGCATAGTTAGAGGTAGGTGTTTTATTGTGATTTAGTATAATAAATGAATCTATATCAAAAGGTGAATAATCAAAATCACCTCTTAATCCATCAGTAAATTTAACATTTTCTATAGGTTTTTTAATTCTTACAGTAAAAGGAGCATTGACATTTAATACTGTTTCATCTGAAAGTGTTTCACAAAAACCATCGTATCTAAATGGTTTTGTATTTTTTTTAGCTTCTTCTCTTAATTCATCTAATTTAGCATCACCACAAAAACATGAGAAAGCTATCTTTTTTGACATTAGTTGCATAGCTAATTTTTGATGATATTTTAGATTTTCACTTTGATAAACAACATGAGAGTACTCAATAGAAAAAAGACTTAATATTTCTAATATTTCTTTATCTTTTCCTTCTATATTACTTTCTTTATCAGTATCTTCTATTCTGATTAGAAGTTGCTCATCTAATTGCTTTGATAATATATAATTAAAAATAGCAACTCTAAGATCGCCAATATGCATATCGCCAGTTGGACTTGGTGCAAATCTTAACAAATTACTTCCTTACTATTGAAAATGATAATTTTTTAATCTCTTTATGAGATTTAATATAATTGTTTAAATCTTCCAACTTAAGATTTTCTATTTTTTCTAATTCTTTTTTTGAATGATTTTGATCTAATCCTCTATAATAAAGTGTAAAAGCTCTATTTAATCGTTGAGACAAAGTTTCGGTTCTAAGAGGTTCACTTCCAAGCAAAAAGTTTTTTGCAGATTGTAACTCTTCTTTAGTAACACCTTTTTTAACAAAGTTATCAATTATTGATATAACCAACTCTTTTGCTTCATCAGCGGTTTCTAATTTGGTTTGTAAATAACCTGTAAAGAAAGAGTGTGATTTATTTTGAGAAACATATCCATATGCAGAATAAGCTAATCCTCTTTTTACTCTTATTTCTTCCATTAGTCTAGAACCGAAACCACTTCCGCCAAGTATAAAAGAGGCAACTTTTGCCATATATGAGTCTTTATCTGTGACTTTTACATTAAAAGGACTACCAAAATAAACGTATGCCTGTTGTGTTTCTTTTAATAAAGTATCAGTTCTTGACTTATCATTAACAATAATATTTTTTAATTCATTTTTATTTTTAGCATCTAATATTTTTATTAAATTTTTTACTTTTGGAATTAATTCATCATATTCAAAATCTCCGCCAGCAACTATAATTAAATTATTTAAATCGAGTGCAGAACTTAAAAACTTTTTTATATCATTGATTTTCAATTTTGAAATTGATTCAATAGAACCAGAAGCAGGTTGCTCTAAAGCTGTGTCTTTAAAAATAAGTTTTTTTAAATTTTTACTTGCAATATAGTCAAAATCATTTTCTTTTCTTTTTAAAGAACCAATTAGTATTGTTTTTATTTTAGCTAAAGCTTTTTCATCATAATTAGGATCTTCTAACAATTCTTTTAGAAGCTTTAAACCTTTTTCATGAACATCTTTTATAGATGAAAGTTCTATAACAAATGTTTCAAATCCACTACTTGTATGTAAAGAAATTGCAGAATTTTCCAATTTTTGTGCAAACTTAGTAGAACCTAGTTTTTTAGTTCCTTCGTTTAAAAGTTTTGCTGAAATTGATGCAATACCACTTTTCCCGTTATCTTGTATATATCCTGAGTTTCTAAAGACTAATTGTAAATTTAAAATAGGTAAATTTGTATCTTTTTCAAAAACTACAGGAACTTTTATACCATTAATTTCTTCGTGCTTTATTGAAGCAGCCATTAAAATTCCTTGTAAACATAATAATATTAATATTGATTGAATAATTTTATTTTTCATAGAGATACTAAAACCTTTCTAATATCTCATAGGCAGTATTTCTTTTTGCTGGATTTTCACCAACGTCTCTAATAAGTTCTATCATCTGATCTTGATTCATACAATTTGAAGCTCCTGCTGCCGCAACAACATTTTCTTCCATCATTGTACTACCTAAATCATTTGCTCCAAATTTTAAAGCCATTTGACCGATATAACTTCCTTGTGTAACCCACGAACTTTGCATATTCTTAAAATTATCTAAATAAAGTCTTGAAACTGCAAGTAGTCTTAAATATCTATTTGAAGACTGAGGTTTTAAATCAGGAATCTCTTCTTTTAGTTTTGTATTATCACTTTGGAAAGACCACATAATAAATGCTCTAAAACCACCAGTTTCATCTTGTAGTTTTCTAATCATTTCCCAATGTTCTATAATTTCTTCATCAGTTTCAACTGTACCAAACATCATTGTTGCAGTAGTTTTCATGCCAATTGAATGAGCTAATCTATGTATTTCAATCCATTCTTCTGCATCCATTTTTTTTGGAGCAATTATATCTCTTACTCTATCACTTAAAATTTCAGCACCAGCGCCAGGGATAGAACTTAAGCCTTTAACTTGTAATCTTTTTAAAACTTCAAGTTTTGTAATTTTTGATACTCTAGCAATATAAGAGATTTCAATAGCAGAAAAAGAGTGTAATGTTATTTGTGGAAATTTAGTATGAATATGTTCTACAAGTTCTTCATAATACTCAATTTTTAGTTTAGGATGGACACCACCTTGCATTAAAATCTGTGTACCACCAATTTCAAGTAGTTCTTCAATTTTTTGGTCAATTTCATCAAACTTTAAAACATATGAATCTTCATCTCGACCATGTCTATAAAATGCGCAGAACTTACAATCAACCCAGCAAACATTTGTATAGTTAATATTTCTATCAACTACAAAAGAAGTTACTTTTTTAGGGTGAAGTTGCTCTTTTTTCTTAGTAGCTAATTCACCTAATTCAACCAAAGGAGCATTTTTGATTAAATCAAGTGCTTCTTCATTTGTTATTCTTCTATTTGTTATATCCATTCTTTTAACCATAATTAAAAACTTGACCCTAAAGAGAATTCAAAGTTTGAAGTGTCATCATCTTTTTCATCATCAAGAGGTAATGCATATATTAGTTGTATTGGACCAAAAGGTGAAACCCATTCAAAAAGTGCTCCAACACTTGATCTTTGAATATCATCTATATTATCTTTTCCAATTGCCCCATAATCATAAAAGGCTCCCCATCTCATTTTTGCAGCTTCAGATAAAGGGAAACTCAATTCTACAGATGTTGCTGCCATAGCTTTATAAGGTTCTTCAACAACTCCATCATCTCTATTTGGACCAAAAGCAAATGATTTAAATCCTCTTAAAGATTTTGTACCACCTAGATATAAAGAATCACCTTGATTAATTTGCCCATTATCAACTAAGAATTTAGCTTGTATTTTGTATCTCAAAATCCAATCTAAATCATATAATTTATTTAAAGAATAAAAATACTTTAAAGACGATGAACTTTTTAAGTATTTTGAATCTCCACCAATACCAGCAACTTCTAATGAAGTACCAATTTTAAAACCTTTTCTTGGAATATAGTAATCATCTGTATTATCAAAGGTAATATATGGAGTAATAGAACTTGTTACATATTCTTCATTTTTATAATAGTTTTTACCATCATTTAAATTCACTTCATCTTCATCATAATCATATTTTTCTTCTATAAAATCAAGTCTATATCTAGCACCAGCTTTTAAGTTTCTAAAAATTTCTCTTCCTAAGCCAACAGAAAAACCTTTTGTTTCTTTATCTAAATCATAAACTTCATTATTGATTTCATTTGTACCACTATGAATATCAAAATCACCATGATATATACTATCTCTAATTGAAGGGTTTTTAAGTTTTAAAGAAAAATCTGATTTATTTGCTGATAAATCAGCTGAAAGACCTAAAGTAAGACCTGAACCAAAAATATTTTTATCTACAATTGATCCACTAACCATAAGTTTATCGTAAGAACCATATCCACCACCAAGAGTGATATTACCAGTTGATGCTTCTCTAACTTTTACAATTAAGTCCATTTTATCAGCACTAATTCTTTTTTGTTCTAATCTAACATCATCAAAATATCCACTTCTTTTTAATTTTGATTTAGAATCATTAAAGTCTGTTAAGTTAAATAAGTCACCAGGAGCTAAATATACATTTCTTCTAATAACTCTATCAAGTGTTCTACTATTACCAGAAATTTTAACATCTCTTATATATACTTGATTTCCAGGTATTACATTAAATATAACATCTGCTGTTCCATTTTTTTCATCTTTTTTTATATCATATTGTACTTGTGTGAAGGCATAACCCAAATCAGAAACAAGTGTTTTTATATAGTCAGAGTCTTTTCTTAATTTTTTAACATTAAAAACTCTATCTTTTATTAATTGTAATTCAGGATATATATCTTTAGGATCAATAATTTCTGAATTTAAATAAATAGTAATTGTATTTGTTTTATATTGTCTTCCTTCTTCAATATAGAAGTCTAAATCAGCTTGATTTGATGAAAAGTCAACTTCTACAAAAGGATTATCAATTTGTGCATCTAAATAACCATGTTCTAAATATAAGTCTCTAATTCTTTGACTATCATATTTTAATTGTTCAGCATCTAATTCACCACCATTTTGAGTGATAAACCATGAAGCGAATTCTTCTTGTTTATTTGAAGTAACATGCTCAAAATCATATTGTTCTAAATTCTCTGCACCAAAATAATTTACATTTTTAATAACAATTTCATCACCTTTATTTACATTAAAAGTAACAGCAACTGCATCATCATTTATATTTTCAACATCAACTTCCACAACAGAATTGATATATCCAGCTCTTTCTAATTCTTTTAAAAGGTTATCTTTTGCTTTTTTTACTCTTTTAGCAGAGTACAGATTACCTTTGTTTATACCTATTTGTTTTTTTAATATTTCAACATCATCTTCTCTAGATTTATATCCAACAATGTCAACATTTGCAATAGATGGCTTTTCATCGAAAACAAATTGAAGTTTTCCATTATTACTATTTACTACAATATCATCAAAATAGTTGAACTTATAAAAATCTTTTATAGCACTATTGATTTTATCAATATTTAATTCTTGTCCAACTTGCATATTAAGTGTTTCATTGGCAATCGTAGACGAAATTTTTGTTAAATTTACATATTCTATTGATGTAATTTGCTCAGCTTGAAGTAACGAAGCTAAAGCAACAGATAATAAGATACTTTTATTTTTCACAGTAATCCTTATAAAATTATAATTAAAGCTAAATAATATATCTAAATAAAGTTTATAGGAGGGTTAAGATATAATCATATCTTTAAAAATATTATTAAAGGTTTGAAATTTGAATATAGGTATTGTAGGTCTTGGACTTATGGGTGGTTCTTTTGCAAAAGCAGTAAAGAAATATGGAATTGCAGATAAAATATATGGGTATGCAAGATCACCAAAAACAGCAGAACAAATAAAAGAGTTAAATTTAGTAGATGAATTAATGAGTCTTGAGGATTTAAAAAGTAAATCAGATATGATAATTTTAGCTATTCCAGTAGATTCAATATTAGAAATGATGGATGACTTAATCGGGATATCAAAAGATACGACAATTTTAGATATGGGTTCAACAAAAGAAATTATAGTAAAAAATATTCCTAATGAAATAAGAAGTAATTTTGTAGCAGCTCATCCAATGACAGGTACAGAGAAATTTGGACCAACTGCTTCTATTGATGGACTATACGAAGGAAAAGCAGTTGTTCTTTGTAACTTAGAAGATAATGATGAATTACATAAAGAAAGAACTATTAATATTTTCCAAGAAATTGGTATGAGAATAATTTTTATGGATTCACATGAACATGATATTCATGCCTGCTACATGTCTCATTTACCACATGCAATTTCATATTCACTTGCAAATACAGTAATGAATCATGAAGACCCAAAATCAATAATTGCATTAGCCGCCGGTGGATTTAAAGATATGAGTAGGGTGGCAAAATCAAGTCCAGATATGTGGACTGATATTTTTAGACAAAATAGAAATAATCTTCTTGAATCAATAGATTTATTTGAAGTTCATTTAAATAAAGTTAGAGATATGGTTGAAAAAGAAAGTTATGAAGAATTAAAAACTTGGATGAAAAAAGCAAATACTCTTCATGAAATACTATAGTTTTATAGTATTTCCGCTTTTTTTATAGCCTCTTGCACTTTTATAGCTTGATAATGTTCTTTAACATCATGACATCTTATTATTGAGGCTCCAGTATTAATAGCTTCTAAATGAATTGCTAAAGTTCCGGGTAATCTTTCTTCAATTGAAGTTGGTATAATCATATCAATCATAGACTTTCTACTAGCCCCAATTAATAACTCATATCCAAAGTGTTTGAAATATTCTAAATTTCTTAATAATTTTAAATTATGTTCAAGAGTTTTACCAAATCCAATACCTACATCTAATACAATTTCTTTTATCCCAAAAGATTTAGCTTTTTTAATTCTTTTATTAAAAAAGTCATCAATATCTAAAATAACATCATCATATTCAGGTTTTATTTGCATATTTTCTGGATTATTTTGCATATGCATTATTACAACTTTTGCATCATATGAAGCTGCAATTATACATACCTCATCATTTGATAAACCAGTAATATCATTAACAATCCTAAAACCTCTATCAAGTGCATATTTAAGGACAAGAGGTTCATATGAGTCTAAAGAAAATTCAATTTTTTCATAAAGCTTTTGTTCATATATCAAATCTAAAATAGGCTTTACTCTAGTAAGTTCTTCATCTGGAGAAACAAACTCACTTCCTGGTTTACTTGAAACTCCACCAATATCAATAATACTAGCACCATCGTCTATCATTTGTTCTATTTTAGTAATAGCTGATGAACCTATAAGTCGACTCTCTTTAAAAAATGAATCCTCATTAGCATTAATAACACCCATTATTTTTGTTGAAAAGTTTTTTTGGATAATCATGTTAAATAGTTTTTTTTCTATTTAGTAATGTAAGAAGCAAAGTAGTTAAGATATTTATTGGTCTAGAATTTAGTTCTAATAATTTAATTGATTTAGAAAACACATCTAATTCATTTTGATTTAATTTAATTTTTTGAGTATTAACTTTATAAAGAATTGATTCAACAATATCTTTTGCATCATTTTTTGATATTCGCTGATTATCCTTTAATAAAGTATAAACATCTTTTAAATCAAGCTTCATAATATCAAGTTCAATATCTTTTCTATTAACATCTCTTTTAAAAAATTTATGAGGAATTCTTGAAAAAATTGTAGGTAATATAGTTGACTTTGAATTTGTAATAATTATAAAAACAATATTAGAAGGTGGCTCTTCTAATATTTTAAGTAATGAATTCTGTGCTTCTTTTCTAAATGTTTTTCCACAAAGAATAATATATTTTTTTTCATTTGAAGAAATGTAAGCTTCTTTAGTTGCAGCATTCGCTTGAGCTAATAAAAAGTCATCTTTTTCTTCATTCCTAATTACTCTAACGTTATGTTTTGAATAATGAGGTAATAAAGAATTTAATGTATCATCAATACTATTTACAATTAAAATGTAAGATGATTCAATTTTTGTAATGTTCATTAATGCTCTACGTTAATTTCTGCAAATAATGATGCACTTAATGTTTTATTATAAAGTCTAAACATTTGAAGTAATTTCATATCTAATGCTTCATCACTATTTTTTAAGTTAAATGCATCTTGAATTTCTTCATCAAATATCCAAAGAAATGAATTTTTAGCAAATTTTGGTAAAGTTGCTCTAGTATCATTACTTTTACCTATATACCAAAAACAGTATCCATTTGGAAAAGAAATATTTAACATATCTTTTATGAAATTAATATCATCCTCAGTTTTAAAATCATCTAAATCTTTATAAAATGATTTGAAATTATAAAAAGGTAAGAAAGGACGGTTCTGCTTTTGTGAATTAATATTAGTCATAATATATTTTAAAAACCAGTCTCTATCACTATCTGTGATAATTAGTACTGAACATCCCTTATCAAATAAGTTAACTATAGATTTTGATACTAAAGGAACCCATTCGTATTTTTTCTCTTCTAACCAAGGAGAAATAAGTCTATCTTCTCTGATTGTATCAACAGTCCAATTTAAAAATTCTTGCACCTTTATTGATCCAAGTTATAAACGTCATGAAGCGCACGAACAGCAAGTTCTGCATATTTTTCTTCAACAATCATAGATATTTTAATTTCAGAAGTAGAAATAATTCTTATATTGATATTTTCATTTGCTAAAGCTGAGAATGCTTTAGAGGCAACACCAGTATGTGATTTCATTCCAACACCTACAACAGATACTTTACAAATTTTTTCATTGTAATCTACTTTTTCAACATCGTTTTCAAAAGTATTCATAACAGTTTTACAAACTTCCCAATCAGTTGTAGGAATAGTAAAGTCTAAATCAGTTTTACCATCAACACCGACAGTTTGTACAATCATATCAACGTTAATATTCGCGTCTGCTAATGCAGTAAAAATTGCTGCTGCAATACCTGGTCTATCAGTAACACTATACATTCCAACTCTTACTTGATTTTTATCTAATGCGATACCACTTACAACTGGTTTTTCCATAATATTTTCTTCCTTAGTTATTAACGTACCTTCAACTTCTGGCGTGAAGCTACTTCTTGAAACTAAATTTACATTCAATTTTTTCGCCATTTCTACTGATCTATTTTGTAAAACTTTCGCTCCTAGTGAAGCTAGTTCTAACATTTCATCATATGATATTTTTTCTAACTTCTTTGCTTTAGGTTCAATTCGGGGATCAGTAGTATAAATACCATCAACATCCGTATATATTTCACAAACATCTGCATGTATTGCACCTGCTATTGCAACAGCAGTTAAATCAGAACCACCTCGACCTAAAGTAGAAATTCTATGAGTGTCTTGAGTTATTCCTTGAAAACCTGCAACAATGATTATTTTACCATCAGTAATTGCATTTTTCATATTTGTTGTATCAATTGATTCTATTCTAGCTCTTGTATGAGCATTATCAGTAACAATACCTGCTTCTCTTCCACTCATTGAAGTAGTCTTATACCCTTGTTCATTTAATGCAATAGAAAGTAATGCCGAAGTTACTCTTTCACCAGAACTTAACAACATATCCATTTCATTAGCTATTGGAGCTTTTGAAAAACTTTCAGCATATTCAATTAATTTATTTGTTTCACCACTCATAGCTGAAACTACAGCTATAACATCATGACCATCATCTCTTATATCTTTTATAATATTTGCAACATTTTGAATTCTTTCAAGTGTACCAACACTTGTTCCACCAAATTTTAAAACTTTTAACATTCTTTTTCTTTACCTTTTTTAAATAAAACCTTCATTTCTAAAATATTTAAGTACTTGTTTATATACTGTTCTTTTAAAGAAAGTTATATAGTCATAAATATTTTTTGTAGGTACAAATTTATATTCACTAAACTCAGGTAGTTCAGTGTTTATATTTACTTTAGCACCTTTTTTTAATTTAACCAAATAGTATTTTTGTATTTGCCCATCAAATGGATACATTTTTTTTGCAATTGCAGGAGGGAAGTTATAAGAAACCCACTCAGGGTATTCCGCAATTATTTCAACTTCTCTTGTACCAATTTCTTCTTCTAATTCTCTATACAATGCTTCATGCGAAGTTTCACCTTCATCAATACCACCTTGCGGGAATTGCCAAGCATTTTCTACGTCTGTTCTTGAGGCAATAAAGATCTCACATTTTTCAGGATATTTAGCTGATAATACAATAGCTGCTACATTTGGTCTGTAATTTTTCTTTACTTTATTGTTTTCTTTTATTTCTTTATCAGTCATAAATAATAATTCCCTTATAATTAGCCTGATATTATAATAAACATAGGATTAAAAATTGCTTTTATATATACATATTCCCTTTTGTGACAGTAAATGTTACTATTGTGCTTTCAACACCTATACAGACAGATTCCATCTAAAAAAAGATTATATGGAAGCTTTAAAAAAACAATTAAAATTTGACTTAGAAACAAACTTAAAAAAGAATGAGAAATTAGATACAGTTTTCATTGGTGGAGGTACCCCTAGTACTATAAATGTTGAATTGTACAAAGGAGTTTTTGATATTCTAAATCCATATCTATCTGAGAACTGTGAAATTACAAGTGAAAGTAATCCCAATTCTGCTTCTAAAGAGTGGCTTCAAGGGATGAAAGATTTAGGTCTAAATCGTATTAGCTTTGGTGTACAGAGTTTTGATGATAAAAAGTTAAAAAAACTAAATCGTGCGCATAATAGTAAAGGGGCTATAACTGCTATACAAAATGCTAATTGTATAGGTTTTAATAGGATTAACTGTGATATAATTTATGGAGTTGAAGGTGATACATTAGAGAGTATAAAAGATGATTTCAATACAATATTTTCACTTCCTGTAACACATATAAGTGCTTATTCTTTAACACTAGAAGAAGGTACAAAATTCTTTAATAATACAAAAATAAAAATTGATGATGAAGAATTATCATATAAAATATTCAACTATTTAAAAGAAAATGATTTTAACCAATATGAGATATCAAACTTTTCAAAAACAAAAAATGATGAATCAACACATAACTATGGTTATTGGCAACACAAAAACTATCTTGGAGTTGGTGCTGGTGCTGTTGGCTGTGTAAATGAACAAAGATATTATCCTAACAAAAGTATAGAAGAGTATATTAGTAGTCCCACTTCTTATGAATTTGAGAATTTAAGCAAAGAAGATATAAAAGTTGAAAAAGTACTTCTAGGACTAAGATGTTCAAATGGTTTCAATCTAGAAATATTAACAGATAATGAGAAAATTAAAACGAAAGAGCTTATAAAAGAGAATAAATTAGAACTAAAAGACCAAATAATTACTAACAAAAATTTCCTTTTGTCTGATGAATTAGCTCTTTATATATTAGAGTAATCTATTTTTAACTATAATATCAACTTTTAAAAAGGTAAATATTAAATATGACTATTAAAGACACAGTAAGAAAGTATTCTCAAAAACTAAAGTATGTTACACATATTCCTGCTAAAGAGGTAGAAATACTTATTGGCTTTTTATTGGATAAAAACAATATATGGCTACATTTAAACAATAACAATGAGTTTGAAAAAGAAAAAGAGCTTGAAAAGTTAGTAAATAAAAGAGCTACGAATTATCCTTTGGAATACATTATAAGAAAAGCTTCATTTTATGGGGAATCTTTTATTGTGAAAGAAGGCGTATTAATCCCAAGACCAGAGACTGAACTTTTAGTCGAAAATGCTATTGAGATTTTAAAAGATATAAACGGAACAGTAAATGTAGTAGAAATTGGTACAGGGTCAGGTGTTATATCTGTTATATTAGCACTTTTAATTGATGATATTAAAATTATTGCTTTAGATATAAACGAAAAAGCACTAGAACTTGCATATCATAATGCAATAAAACATAAAGTAGAAGATAAAATTGAATTTAGACTTAGTAATTTATATGAAAAAGTTACTGAAGATGATATTCATATGACTATATCAAACCCTCCTTATATTGCAAATGACTACAAATTACCTGACAATGTTAAATACGAGCCTTCAAATGCTTTATTTGGTGGGGCTATTGGAGATGAACTACTAAAAGATATTATAAAAGAGACATCTATCAGAGATATTGAATATCTATTGTGTGAGATGGGTTATGATCAAAAGAAACCCTTAGGAGAGTATTTAAAAACACTTAATGTAAAAGATTACTCTTTCTATCAAGATTATGAGAAATTTGATAGAGGGTTTACCGTAAAGTTTAAAAATAAAAATAAATAGGAAAATATATGTTCAAAGAATTTAATTTAGATAATTTAGAAAATAGTAAAAATGATTTAGAACTACTATTAACAAGTAGTAAAGAAAAGATAGACGAACTTTTAAAAATAGAAGAAAAGACTTATCAAAATTTTGTAAAGCCATTTGAAGAAGTAGGGGAGAGTATTAGTGATTTCGTTACTCCTATCTTTCATATCGATTCAGTTAAGAACTCAGAAATAACTCAAAAAGTATATGAAGAATGTCTTCCTTTGATCTCTAACTATGAAACTGAGATAAGTCAAAATGATAATATTTATAGATCCTTAAAAGTTATACAAGATAACACTAAAATACCATTAAATGATATACAAAATAAAGTGTTGGAAAATGAGATTAGAGACTTCAAATTAAGTGGTTGTCATTTAAATAATGAAAAAAAAGAAACACTAAAAGAATTAAATTTAAAGCTTAGTGAACTATCACATAAGTTTTCTCAAAATTTATTAAATGCTACAAATTCATTTGAAATGATAATTGAAGATTTTGAAGATGTAAAAGAAATACCTAAGTCAGACTTAGAACTAGCTTCCTTTGAAGAAGATGGAAAAACAAAATATAAGTTCACGTTACAAATGCCATCTTATTTAGCATATATTACATATGGAACTTCTAGAGAAAGAAGAGAAGAGATTTACAAAGCATATTGTACAAGATCTCCTGAGAATGGAAAAATCATTGAAGAAATTTTAAAACTTAAAAATGAAATGGTAAAAATCTTAGGTTTTGATAACTACGCAGAATATTCTCTTGAAACTAAAATGGCTAAAAATGAAGAAGATGTTGTCTCTTTTCTTGAGGAACTTGCTTCAAAAGGAAAGACCAGAGCAAAAGAAGAAATTGAAGAAGTAAAAGAATATGCTTTAAAAGATGGATTAAAAGATATTAAAAGCTTTGATTTAGGGTATTACAGCGAAAAACTAAAGAAAGAAAAATATGATCTAGATGAAGAGTTCTACAGACCTTATTTTGAGCAAGACTCTGTTCTAAATGGTTTCTTTGATTTTTTAAATGAAGTATTTAATATCAAATTTTCTAAAACAGATGCTAAAGCTTGGGATTCAAATGCAAAAGTGTATGATATAAGTGAAAACGGAAAAACAATTGCAAGAATTTTTATTGATTTAGAAGCAAGAAAAGAGAAAAGAGGTGGTGCTTGGATGAATAACTGGCATTCTCACTATGTTGATAAAGATGGCAATGAGAATCTTCCAACTGCATATATAGTTTGTAACTTTCCACAATCTAGTGATACAACACCTTCTTTATTAAGACACAATGACGTAGTAACACTATTCCACGAAATGGGACATGCTTTACATCATCTACTAAGTAAAGTCCCAGAAGCTATGGTTAGTGGTATTTCTGGTGTTGCATGGGATGTTGTTGAATTCCCATCACAATTCTTAGAATATTTTGCCTATGATAAAGAAGTTCTAAAACTTTTTGCAAAACATTATAAGACGCAAGAAGTATTAAGTGATGAAGCGATTGACAGAATTATCAAAGCTAAAAACTTCCAATCTTCTTTATCAATGCTTAGACAAGTTGAATTTGCTTTATTTGATTTTAAATTACATCAAAAACTTTATACAAGCGAAGAAGAAGTTCAGTCTGTTCTTGATGAAATTAGAGATAACTATTCTGCAATGAATCCCCCTGCATATAACAAGTTCCAAAATGGATTTGCACATATATTTGCAGGAGGTTATGCTGCGGGATACTACTCATATAAGTGGGCTGAAGTACTAAGTGCAGACGCTTTTTATATGTTTATTGATTCTGGAAAAGTATTAAATAAAGAATTAGCAATTAGATATAAAGATACAATACTAAAAAATGGTGGCTCAAAAGATATGGATGAATTATTTTTTGAATTAGCAAATAGAGACCCAAGTGTTGACTCTTTACTTAAAATTGATGGAATTATTAGCTAAATTTTGCAATAATAACGATTCTAATAATATATGATAATTTTAAGGACCTAAACAAATGACAAACGCAGAAACTATAAATAAACTAAATGAAGCTTTAGAAAAGCTAATAAACGCATATGAAATACTTCAAAATTCATATGATGAACTTGAAAATGATAATGATAAATTAAATACTGAAAATAATGAATTAAAAGCAAAAGTAAATAATGTTGAATCAGAAAAAAGAGATTTAGAAGATAATGTAAATATTCTTCAAGATAATACAGAAAAAGATTCATCAAATATTAATTCTATGCTAAGTAAGATTGAAGGGCTTTTAAGTAAAAAAAGTGACCCTAGTCCTATAAAAAAAGACGCTGAAGATGATAGTAAAAAAGAAGATGAACATTCTAAATCTGATGTAAGAGAATCTATTGAAGAAATTATAGTAAATACAGAAGAAAAACCTTCATCAGAAAATGATTCTTCTGAAAATAAAATTGATTTAAATAGAATGGCATCATTATTAAATGGATTCAATAACTAATAAATGGTTTTACTTTTAAATAAAACATCTTTATATTCAACTTTTGATGTGGACAGCTTTGATTCTTTAGATAATGTAATCAATAGCATGGCTCCATCAATGGTGGAATATTATCTTTCTGATCTATCAAATGGCAATGAAGATGCCTATTTAAATAAAAGAAATATTCAGAATAGTTTATGTATTGGTGACTATTCATTATATATAGACTATGACGAAGAAGTTTATTTGGAAATAGAAGATAGTATAGAAGATGACTTTGAAACAGGTTCTCTTTGGTAACTTTATACTTAAAATATATCCGTAGTTTGTTTTAATCTATCTTTATCAAAATGAGTATAAATTCTAGAAGTATTTATATCTGCATGTCCTAAAGATTCTTGTACTAAAATCAAATCTTTATTCTTTTGATAAAGTAGGGTGGCGAAAGTATGTCGTAACATATGGGCCCCATTCTTTTCTTTTCTAATACCAATACTTAAAAGAATTTTTTCAACTATACTACTTATATATGCTTGACTAAGAGCTTTTCCTTTTTGATTACAGAATAGTAAATTGTTCTCACAACATTTTATATTTAACCATTCAGATAAATCATTTCTAATTATTGATTCTTTTATCATAACAACTCTAGGTTTATTGCCTTTACCTCTAACTTGTATAATATAAGCATCTCCATCTTTATTAAAATCTTTTAAATCAATATTTATTGCTTCACTAACTCTTATCCCTGTATAAAGTATCATTTTTATAATAAGTCTATTTCTAGCAGCTATTTTTACACTGAATGGATATACATCAATTCCACTAATAAATCTTTGTACTTCTTCTTTTTGCATAAAAGAGGGCAGTTTAGTACCACTCTTGCCAGATAATCCACCCCAATTCTTTAATTCTATACCGTATCTGTAAACAAAACCATCTTTACCCTCGTTTTGCTTATCAATATAACCAAAGAATGTTACGAGAGCAATTCTATAATTTTTTTTTGTTGCATCAGATAAAGTACTTGTTTCAGTTGCAAGAAAGTCGCTTAATAGCTCTTCATCAATTTCTTTCATAGAAGATGCTCCATAATTATCCATAAACTTATATAACTTAGCAAGTGGGATAAAATATACATGAATACTATTGATTCCAATATTTCTAACTTCTTTAACTGTAAGTTTTAAATTGTCAATAGAATCAAAACCTTTTACTAACTCTTGCAAGATTTGTGCTAAGCGATCTTTATCTTTTACTTGTCTATTTGATAGAGATGTAATTTTGTTTCTAATAAATCTAGATAGCCAGAATAAATAAGTTTTATTAAATGTAGATTCAAAATCAAGTGGATATTTCAATATAAGCCTTTTAATATATAATTTACTTTTGGAAACTATAATTTCCAAATTATATTATATTAATACTTAAGAAAACTATCTTCTTCTATTATTAGAGAATTCTATAATATATTTAGAAATATCATTTAAATGAATAATATCTTTTACGGCACCTTTTTTAATTGCTTTTGCAGGCATTCCAAAAACAACACAACTTTCTTCATTTTGAGCAACAGTATATGCTCCATTATCAAATAACTCTTTCATTGCAATACTTCCATCATCACCCATTCCTGTCATCATAACAGCCATAGCTGCTCCACCAACAGTATTGTTAACAGATCGGAATAGCACATCAACACTTGGTCTATGATGGCTAACCTTAACAGTATCTAGTAATTTTGTTTTATAATTCCCACCACTAGCTTTTTCTATAGTTAAATGCATATTACCAGGAGCTAAGTAAGCGTGCCCTTTTTCTAAAATCATATCATTCCCTGCTTCATATACAGTAATATCAGAATGATCATTTAATCTGTCTGCAAAAGATTTAGAAAACCCGTAAGGAATATGTTGAGTAATTAATATTGGAGGAAGATTATTTGTTAAACCCTTAAAGACCTTTAAAAGCGATTCAACACCACCCGTAGATGATCCAATTGCAATTAACTTCATACCATTTAATATTGAAGCGTGTAAAGGTATTACATCATCAGGATGAACCTTCCTTTCCACCTCAATTGATTTTTTAGAAATGACTTTTTTAGTACCTTTTGGTTTCTTAAGAGTATATCTTTTAAGTAGAAAAGTTAAATTAAGTAGATTCTCTTTAATTCTTTCAGAAAAAGAACTCATTGGTTCTCCATTTTCTGGCTTAGGAATAAAACCTACCGCACCATCGTCAAAAATATCATTACCTCTTACACTTTCACCAGAGATAATAACTGCAGGCATAGGATGTAAACGCATAAGGTTCCTTAAGAATGTTACACCATCCATTTTTGGCATGTTTATATCAATTGTAACTATATCAGGTTCATATTGTTTTATTTTTTCTCTTGCATCATATGCATCTATTGCTTCAGCAATAACTTCAAATTCATCAATAGTATTAATCATATCTTTTATAATTCTTCTCATAGAAGGAGAATCATCAATTACTAAAACAGTATACATCTCTACCCTATTTTCTTTTTATATTAAAATAATTCAATTTCCATCTCTGGTTCTGCCGTTGGTGTATCATCACCAAATAAGTCAACCCCACCAACATATTCTTTGATAACTGGTGATTTTGTAATTTCTGTTTGTAATGCTTTTTCTTCATTAAGAATTTTAGTATCTGTCTCACTTTTTTGTGTAACTTTAATAAATGTTTCAAATGTGTCGGCTAATAGAATAAGTCGACCGTGTTCACCTCTTGTATGCTCACTAATTAAGTTAAAACCTTCAGATTTGCAGAAATCTTTTGCAAACTCAACATTTCTGTGCCCTATTGAATTTATTGAGACATTATTAAGTTGCATGATATCCGCGCCACCTGATATTTTTGCAGACATATTTCCTTTACTACAACCTAATTTATACATTTCATTGAGCATCGCTTCTACTGAGTATAAACCATACTTCATATCATCATTTGTACTGTTAGAAGTAGGTAATAAAAAATGATTCATCCCTTTTACTTTTTGAACATTATCGTAGAACATAATAGCAACACAAGAACCTAGTAATGTTTTAAAAGCAATATTATCAAGGTCTTTACCTACTGCAAATTCTCCACCAATAATTGTATGGGTATTGAACCCTTTAGTCTTTTGTGTAAATCTTGAAATAGAAGCTTTTTCTATTCCTCCATCTTTATGTCCAATTACAATCAATGTAATTCCTTTGTTTTAATAAAAATATTTTGCCCTATTCTTTTTACATAATTAATTAAATCATGAGGGTTTTCAGAGTGTCCTAAATATAATGTACCACCAATTTTAAGATGAGAAAAAAGTCTTCTTAATATTTTGTTCTGGTCTTCTGCTGAAAAATAAATTAATACATTTCTACAAAATACAACATCAAAATGGTTTTTTTCAAAAGGATAAGAAGTATCATTTAAATTGTTTACTTGGTACTTAACCATTTTTTGTAATTCTGGTTTAACTTTTATTAATATTTCTTCACTTGCTAAAGTTTTATTTACTCTTTTTTTAAAGTATTTTTGTGGTTTTATCCAATCTGGAAATTCTTTTGAAGATTTTGAATATCTATATACGCCATTAGCTGCATACTGTAGTACATTCGTATCTATATCTGTAGCTAAAATAGAAGCATTTATTTTTTTATTCAACTCTTCTTGTGCTTCTAGTACTGTCATTGCCATAGAATATGGCTCTTCTCCAGTAGACGAAGCGGAACAATACATTTTTATATTTTGTCCAGACTTTGCAAATTCAGGTAAAACTCTATCTTTTAAATCAGTAAAATGAAAATCTTCTCTAAAAAAATGAGTTTTGTTTGTAGTAAAAGAATTAATAAATTCCATAGTGTGAGTACCATTTTCTATGGCTACTAGAAGTTCATCAATATCTCCACTATATTTTGTGTCACGCTTGAGTTTATGAAGTCTATTAGCAATCATAATATCTTTATTCTCTGCAAGTGTAATACCTGTCAAAGAATAAAGAAGAGATTTTACTTTTTCATGTAAAGCATTGTTATCTAACATATTATTTTTATGATGCTTTTTGTGATGGACTCATCGTCCTTTCAATTTTCATTTGAGCATTGATTATTCCTAATATATCAATAATTAATCCTATGCTCCCATCACCTCTAACTGTTGCAGCACCTACTCCCTCAACACTTCTAAAGTTTTTATCTAAAGGTTTTACAACAACTTGATGTTGATTCAAGAATTCATCAATTGAAATAGCAACTTTTGTTGTTCCTGATTTAACAACAATTAACATTCCATCTTCAAGATTTTCAAATGTTGGCTCTACTCCAAACAATTGATGAATTCTAACAACAGGAATAAATTCTTCTCTAAGCATTAATAAATCTTGAGAACCATCACCGATTTTTTTAATCATATCTGATGTTGGCTGTAACGATTCAACAATAGCACTTAATGGTAAAATATATTTTTGATCTCCAACAGCAATATCTAAACCATCTAAAATTGCAAGGGTAAGTGGTAGCATAATGGTAATTGTAGTACCTTTACCTAGTGTTGTATCAAGGTTAATCGCTCCACCAAGTTTATGAATATTTGTTTTTACAACATCCATTCCAACACCACGACCAGAAATATCAGTAACTTCATCAGCAGTTGAAACACCAGCTCCAAATACTAACATAGCCTTTTCATTATCACTCATTGTGTTATATTGGTTCTCATCAATCTGACCTTGATCTAAAGCCTTAAGTGCAACTTTAGTAGCATCTATACCTTTACCATCATCCTCAATAGTAATAATCATCTGACCATTTGCTTGTTCAGCTGAAATAATAATTGAACCAGTTTCTTCTTTTCCAGTTGAAACTCTTACTTCTGGAGTTTCAATTCCATGGTCAAGAGAATTTCTAATAATGTGCATTAAAGGATCTGTCAACCCTTCAATCATTGCTTTATCAATTTCAACATTATCACCAAAATGTTTAAATTCAACTTTTTTATCAAGTTTTTTAGATATATCTCTTACAACTTTTGGAAATTTAGAATAAATTGATTCCATAGGTACCATTCTTATACTCATAATAGAATCTTGCATATCTCTAATATGTCTTTCAAGTAATTCAAGTCTTTCTAATACTGAATTTCTAGTTTTATTATCTTCAATAGTAGTTGAAAATTGAGTTAACATTGCATTTGTAATTACTAGATCACCAACATTATTCATAAGTAAATCAATTTTATCTAGATTTACTCTAATATTATTAGAAGTAGAAGCTTTTTTACCTGTGTCTTTTTCAGCTCTTGCTGCTCTTTTTGGAGAAGATTTAGGTGCTCCAGTAGCAACAGGAGTATTCTCTTGAACAGGAACCTGTGCAACTTCTTCTTTAGGATTATTTATTGCTTTTTCTTGATCTTCATTATTTGCTTTAATCTCAGCAGTTGGCGTAAGCTCAGGCATATCATCAAAGAATCCAAAATCTTCATTTTCTTCATGTTCAATAATTGGAGTAATTGCAGTTTTAGATTTTTCAGATAATTCGTCGTCGAAAAATCCATAATGATCGTTATCTTTACCTATTTCATCATCATTAAAAAATCCATACGATACATTAAATTTACTCTCATCAACTTCCTGATCATATAAGCCAAAGTTACCGGAAAAACCTTCATCTGATGAACTTTCTACAGAAGCTTCTGGAATATCAACAACAGGTGCAATTTCTTCTACAACTGAAGGATTTTCACCATTGATATAAGCTCTAACAATAACCAACAATTCAGTTGTCATTTCGGTAAACGTTTCTCTTGTTAATTCTTCAGCAACTTCTAATTCAAGAAGTTCTTTCATAACATCTAAACCATCAATTAGAGTTCCTGCCATTTCTGGTATGAATTCAATTTTATGATTTCTAAGTTTATCCATCATATTTTCAACATCATGTGTAAACTCAGCAAATAAAGTAAGTTCAACAGATGCACCACTACCTTTTAATGTATGTACATCACGGAAAAGCTGTCCCATTTCATCATCAGTTAATGATCCATTATTTTCAGCTTCCAATAAAACATTATCTGCAGACTCAAAAAGCTCTTCAGCTTCTTCTACGAACATCTCTCTATATTTAGAAATATCAAAACCAGACATGAAAAAACCTTTCTATTATCTACTTAATACTATATTAACTGCTTTTAGTAATTGTTCAGGGACAAAAGGTTTAACAATCCATCCTGTCGCACCCGCAGCTTTACCTTTAGCTTTCATCTCATCACTTCTTTCAGTTGTTAAAACTAAAATAGGTCGAGTAGCATACGTAGGAAGCTTTCTTAACTCACCAATTAACGTTAATCCATCCATATTTGGCATATTAACGTCAGTAATAATTAAATCAAATGTTGCTGCTTTAGCTTTCTCTAAACCATCTACACCGTCCACCGCTTCGGTTACATCAGTATATCCACCTTCATTAAGTGCATAATTGAGCATATCTCTTAACATTGTAGAGTCATCCACGATTAGTAGTTTAGCCATAAAAACCCCTTATTTTATTATATAAAAATATTATTTTTATTATGTTAACTAAAGAAATATTAATTTTAGTTTAGTAATATAATTAATTATAACAAATTATTAATTATATACTAATTGAAAAATCGCACTTTCTTTCGGTTATTTATAATTATATTTAATTTAAACATAATTCATTATTAAAATTATTAGAGTGAATTTACAAAAAAATATATTGTTTATTGTTATTTTATTGAAGGATTGGCAAAATTAGAAAAACAAACCTATAAGAATAGGTTTGTTTTTAATTTTTATTATAAAGAACTTGAAGCTAGTTCTATTCTATCTCTTGTAACTTTTAAAACTTTTATTTCAACGTTATCATCTACTTTTAATACATCTTCTACTCTTTTAACTCTCTCTTTTGAGATTTTAGAAATATGTAATAGACCTTCTCCACCTTTTGGTAATTCAACGAATGCGCCAAAGTCTGCAATTCTTATAACTTTTCCCATACAAATTTGATCTACAGTATAAAGTTTTTCAAAATCAATATTTTTCTTTCCATGATCTCTTCTTGCAGGAGCATTATTAGAAATAGATTTAATATGTTCACAAGCATCTAAAACATTTTGTTTACTATCTCCACTTACTTTAACATTTCCAGTATCTCTATCTAAATCAATATTTACAGAGAATTTTTCAATAATTTCTTTTATTGTTGCACCAGCTTTTCCAATAATAACCATAAATTTACTTGGATCAATTGCAAATTGTTCCATTAATGGTAAAGCTTCACTTGGAATAATTTCTTCTGCAGCTTCTTCCATTAAGCCTAAGATATGGTCTCTACCCTCTTTTGCTTGTAGTAAAGCTTCTTTAAGAACTGATAATTCAATTCCTCCAAGTTTAATATCCATTTGTAATGCTGTGATACCTTTATTTGTACCTGCAACTTTAAAATCCATATCTCCATCATGATCTTCAAGACCCATAATATCAGTTAATACAGAATAATTATCACCTTCTACTACCATTCCCATTGCTACACCTGCAACAAGATTAGAAATTGGGATTCCAGCTGCTTTAAGAGCTAAAGAACCACCACAAACTGTAGCCATTGAAGAAGAACCATTTGATTCTAATATCTCTGAAACAAGTCTAATAGTATCAGTAAAGTCTTTATCAATTGTAGATTCTAATGCTCTTTTTCCTAAATTACCATGTCCAAGTTCTCTACGTCCTACATTAAACATTGGTTTTGCTTCTCCAACTGAGAAACCAGGGAAGTTATAGTGAAGCATAAAATTATCAATTTTTGTAGATTTCTCTGTTAATACTTCATACATTTGTCCATCTTTTGGACCAGTTAATGTTCCAACAACTAAAGCTTGCGTTTCACCTCTAGTAAATAAACAAGATGAATGGGCAGATGGCAAGATATTAGTATCTATTGAAATAGGTCTAACGTCTCGTAACCCTCTTCCATCAGCTCTAACTTTATCATTTACAATCATACCTCTTACAACTTCTCTTTTTACAATAGAAACTGCTTCATAAACATCAGAGAAATCAATTTCATTAGATGTACAATATTCATTCACGGCTATAACTTTTGCCAAATCTTTTAATTCAGTAGCTCTTTCACTTTTTGCAAGTTTTTTAACAGCAGCATTAATATCTTCTAAATATGTATCTCTTACATGAGATATTAAGTCTTCTGAAATTGTAAATTCTAAAAGTTCTACATCCTTCATTTCTTTACAAACTTCAGAAAAGCCTACTTCATATGTTGAGTTTGCTTCATTAAGTGCTTTTTGTGCAACTGCTATTGCCTCCACTAAATTATCTTCTGTCATTTCATTTGTTTCATGAATTTTAGAAAATGCTTCAATATCAACTTCTACCATTTCTTCTGAAGAAATAGCTTTCATTTCAATCATTAATAATTCATCTTTTGTACCAGCAACATATAAATCTAAAGTAGATTCACTCATTTTTGATAAAGGTGGATTTACAATATATTCACCAGCAATTTTTGCAACTCTAACACCAGCAACTGATTTTTTAATTGGTAAATTAGATGAATAAACAGCAGCACTAGCTGCATTTAATGCTAATGCCTGTAAATCTACATCTTTATCTGCACTTAACACAAGTACAGTAATTGTTGTAGGGAAAACATAACCTTTTGGGAATAAAGGTCTTAAACTTCTATCAATAACTCTTGCAGTTAATGTTTCAAATTCACCGGGCTTTGCTTCTCTTTTGAAAAATCCGCCAGGAAGTTTTGCCGCAGCATATGTTTTTTCAATATATTGTACTGTTAAAGGAGTAAAATCCTCAGATACTGGATTATCAAATTCACTAACAACTGTTGCTAAAACAACTGCTTTCCCTAATTTAGCTAAAACTGAACCATTCGCCTGTTTAGCTACTTTATTAAATTCGAAAATCTCTTGTTTTCCATTTAATTCAAATTCACATACTGTTGACATATAATTTATCCTTTATTATTTTTAATTTCTTCATAAGTTATTTCATCTAATTGATCATAATAGAAATCTATATTTATAAAATGATCTAAACTTTTTACATAATACAAATCATCTGCAATAGATTCTATCGTACTTATACTTGCCGTAGGAAGTATTGGTAATGCAACAGAAACAGATTTTGCACCTAAAGTGATAGCAGTTTTAATACAAGCCATCATTGTTAAACTAGTATTTAATCCTTCATCAATCAGTAGAACATTTTTGTGTTCTAGGTTTTCAAACTCTTTACCTTGTCTATATTTCTCAACACAAGAAGACAATTCATTTTCAAAAATATGTCTTGATTTAGAAAAAATATAATCCAAACTAATATCAAATGCTTTAACTAGCTCTTCATGTATAACAACTTCTTCTGTTTCTGTAACAATAGCAACTTCACATTCTTCATTGTTAGGTGAATATACTTTTCTTGAAAACATGATATCAAGTTTTGCATCTAATTCATTTGCAATAATTTTAGCAATAGGGTTGGCACCATATGAAGTTGCAATCACAATCCAATCTTCAAGCTTCATTTTACCAATTGGTAGAACGTCAATTAACCTATAGGCAGCGACATCTCTATTCTTAAAATAAATTTTATCAGGAGTCATTAGTTATTAACATCCTCTCTTTCTATTTCATACTCTTGTTTTATTCCACCCAAAGGTTTTAAAAGCAGTTGAAAATAAATAATATCTTGTTTTTTTGGATCACTATTAGTTGTTGATGAAGCAATAATTTCTTTTTCATACTTTAAATCTAAATTCCAACATTTATCTGTGATTGAAAAAATAAAAGATTGTTTACTTCTTAGTTTCTCTTCTAAATTATAACTGTCTCTTATACACATCTGACGCTGCCGACGAAGA
>OJIJ01000029.1_pt1 | contig 26307 bp, 29 predicted proteins | sample 1595891 | NCBI WGS metagenome assembly OJIJ01 (sample SAMN05416853, study PRJEB24817) | seawater metagenome | isolation source: Sea water | place: Canada:Atlantic | collected 2013-11 | reverse complement strand
CTACACTATCCTCTTCGTCGGCAGCGTCAGATGTGTATAAGAGACAGATATTTGAATCTTTAAAACATATAGATAAGAAAATAGATAATGGAAAATCTACAATTAAAAAATATGAAACAATTCATGATTTAACTAGTGATTTAGTAGAAGGTTTGATTAAAACTAAAGAAGATTTAAAAACTATAGAAAACAGATTGAATTCTAGTAGGCTTGATATTGACATTCTAAATATCGATAAACAATTATTAATCTATGAAATAAATAAAAATACACAAATTAGAAAGTATTATTAGGCAAGAGGATCTTCATTCTCTGCCCAGCCTGCAAGGTATTTTTCAACTAAGTGAAAGTCTTCTCCTCCATGTTGAGTGAATGTGATATATTGGTTTCTATTGTCTACTTCAAATATTTCATTTACAATTGACATATATCTTAATGCTAATTCCCGTCTTTTTTCAATAGTACGTCCTTCTCTTATATCTAAGTTCATTAGGCAGATATCGTCAGTTGGAATGGCTCTTCCAATAGTTAGGTTATACTTATCATATTCTCTAATACTTATGGCTATATGATCTGTTCCTGTATCCATGATTTTTGAAAAGGTCTCTCTTATTTCATTCACAAACTTATCTTTGGTTGCATTATCCATTTTTTTGTTTATTTCAAATTGTAAGTGAGGCATAAAAAATCCTTTAATTTATTTAGAATATATTATAGATTAAGTGTTTACAATTACTTTTATATATATTTTAATTTATTAATTTATGTTTTTTTTAAGAAATGTCTCTATATTTACTCAAATTTAAGTTGATATTTAAATCAATGTCTTTATAATAGCAAATCTTGTTAATTGGATATCTCATGAATATGAAAGAAAAGTCAAAAAAAGAGCAATTAGATCTTGCTAAAAATAGTAGATGTGAAAAAGAATTATGGAGTTTACATGGTTCTCCATATATGAATGTTAGACGAGCAGTAGCTAGAAACATAAACATCACATCAAGAATTGCGAATAATCTATCAGTTGATCCTGTATTAAATGTAAGTTATATGGCATCAAAAAATAATAAGAGTACTATATTAAGAGATTTTTCACATTTAAATTTATCTGCATGTATCCTATGTGAGAAAGATGAAAGATATATTGATTGTAATGCCTGTCCTGAAAAGAAAAAATTTAGATAATTAATTTCTTTTCAAAAATTCTATGATTTTTTCAGTTTGATCTTCGGGGTAATTTTTTAATATCTCAATAGATTTATTTATATGTTCTTCTAGTGATAAGTTATCTATTGAATCAATATGTAGCATATTTTCAATATCATCAATTTCGAAAGAACATTTGTCAAAATATATAACCATACTGTCATCGTTGAATTGTAAATGATTAAATTTTATATTTGAAGCTGCAAATTCACAAGTTTTTGTTTTAATTCTTACTTTCATCGCAGATTTTAACTCGAGTAATTGAATTATAGTTAATAAAGAGTAATGAGCATTTGATTCTACGTTAAAAGAAATTAGAATTTTAGAGAGAGTTACTTTTATTTCTTCTTTATCTGGATGTGATAGAAAACCAGAGTTTACAACATCTACTGCTTCAATAATATCTGCATAATCATCTTTTACTTCATATGTATCATTAATCATCTCTTTGCCTTCATGCATTAAGATAATTCTCTTTGAAAGTTCTTTAAATACTTTTGTATAGTTCTCAGTATTAATTCTAATTGTTTCGGGTAGTTTATATTTTTCAAAAAACTTCATCTTATTGCTTTCAATTTGAAGTAAACCTCTTTTTAATAGATATTCACATCCGTCAGCAATTTTTTCATTTATATCATAGTTATTGAACTCTTTTGTATAAACAACATTTTTAAAATCTTTTTGTGAAAAGCTATCTTTATTATTTTTTATGGCGTAAGTTAATATATTTACTATTAACTCAAAAGTACAACTCTTCATTTTTATCCTTAAATTTGTAATGATTAATTGTTATTCTAATCAAAAACCACTTAATAACTTGTTACATATATATAATGATTTTTTATCAATTTGAAATATATTAAGAAAAAAACTTGTTTCATTTGTGAACAAAGTCTTAAAATTTTGTGTTATACTACAAAAAAATTAACAATTATTCTAATTATGTAGTACAATAATTTTTAATAAATAGAATATGAAAATAATAAATAGGAAAAAAATGGAGGCTAACTTGAAAAAAAGAGTTGTAATCATTGGCGGTGGATACGCGGGAGTATCACTTTTACATAAACTAAAAAATGAAAGAAATATAGAGCTTATTTTGATTGATAAGTCGCAGTCTCATCTGCTTCAAACACACTTGCATAAATATATATCAGGTCATTATTCATTAGATGATATTACTTTTAATCATGAAAAATACTGTAAAGAGAACTCTATAGAGTTTATTTGTGAAGAAGTTAGTAGTATAAATTACAAAGATAACTATGTTATCTCCAGAGAGAATCTTTTATACCATTATGACTATTTAGTTATCGCAACTGGCTCGGTATCGGTATTTCCAAGTCAAATTAAAAATGTAATTGAATATACAAAAGATATAAAAAGAATTGATAACTTGGATTACTATAGAAGTAAATTTCAAAAACTTTTAGATTCTAGTCCTCATAATAGTTCCATACTAGTCGTTGGAGGCGGTGTTTCTGGCCTTCAGATAGCATGTGAAATGGCTTATACTATTAAAGCAAAAGGTCTTACCAAAGATAATATTCAAGTTACTTTAGTTGAGGGTATGGATACTATTTTACCTGGCATGGATCCATTTCTAATAGAAAAATCTATACAAAGATGTGAAGAGTTAGATATAAAAATTATAAATAATCTTTTTGCTTCTAAGATATTAGAAGATAGTATTATTTTATCAAATAAGGAGGAAGTCCCCTATGATATCCTTCTTTTTGTGATTGGAGCTATTGGAAATAATATAGCAAACCATGATAAAAAAGTTGAAGAAAACCCTAGAAATCAACTTATTGTAGATGATTATTACAAAGTTAATCCATATGATAATGTATTTGCCATTGGAGATATTGTTCAAGCAATAGATACTAATACTAATGACTTTCAAGCCCCTACTGCTCAAGCTTCAAGAATGCAAGCAGAACTTACAGCTAAAAATATAATTAGAGATATAAATGGTGATACACTTATTATTAATAATATATCTAATAAGGGTATTCTTATAGATCTAGGTGGTCCAAATTGTGCTATTGGAAGACTCTTAAACATCAATTTATCTGGTAGAATCGCACTTTGGGTAAAGAAATTGATTTACTCATTACATACTAAAAAGTTTAACTAAATTAAACACTATTTGTAGTATTCAAAAAGCCCTATTTCTGGATGCTACACTAATGCTATTCTTCTTATATTTATACTTTATACTACAACTTAATATCAAAATGACAAAAAAGTGACATGAATTTTAAACTTTCTGTATTTTATACTACTACTTTATGTAAAATTTAAGTTTTCTTGTAATAGAATTTCTTATCTCAGGATAGATTAAGGTTTTGTCTTGAATATCAATCTTAGTAAAAAGGATGTCAATATGAAAAAAATGATGCGAATAATTTTAGGACTATTTGTTCTAGGTTTCACATTAAGTGCAAGTGCTAAAGATAGTATCAAAATTGGTGCTTTAGTTGCAGCAACTGGTCCAGCTTCTTTCTTAGGTGACCCAGAGTTAAAAACTCTTGAGTTGTATGTTGAGAAAATAAATGCTGCTGGTGGTGTATTAGGTAAGAAGTTAGAACTTATTGCTTATGATACGGGTGCAAATCCTAAAAAAGCAACTACGTTTGTTAAAAGACTTATCAATCAAGATGAAGTTGTTGCAATAATTGGTGGATCTGCTTCTGGTGAAACAATGGCGATTTTACCATTTATTAAAAAAGCGAAAATTCCTTTAGTTTCTATGGCTGGATCAATTAAAATTGTTAAACCAGTTAAAAAATATGCATTTAAGACACCAGCTACAGATAGAATGGCTTGTCAAAAAATATTTGCTTATTTAAAAGGTAAAGGTCAAACTAACGTTGCTTTAATTTCTGGAAATGGTGGATTTGGTAAATCAATGAGAGGTCAATGTAAAGATGTTTCAGGTGATTATGGAATTACAATTGTTGCAGATGAAACATATGGTCCAAAAGATACTGATATGACAGCTCAATTAACTAAGATTAAGTCTATGTCAAATGTACAAGCTGTTGTGAACCCTGGTTTTGGTCAAGGTCCTGCAATTGTTACAAAAAACTTTAAACAATTAGGTATGACTCAAACATTAGTTCAATCTCATGGTGTTGCATCTAAAAAATTCATTGAATTAACTGGTACTGCTGGTGAAGGTGTTCTTGTTGCTTCTCCTCCTGTTGTTGTTGCTTCACTTTTAGAGGATTCAGATCCTATTAAAAAGATTGCTTTATCGTACATCAAAGATTACGAAGGTAAATATAATGCTTCTGTCTCAACTTTCGGAGGATATGCTTTTGATGCATTAAACTTAATTGTTAATGCAATGAATACTGCTAAGTCTGCTGAACCAAAGGCTGTAAGAGATGCACTAGAATCAACACAAGGTTATGTTGGATTAAATGGTATATTTAATATGAGTAAAGAAGACCATTTAGGTTTAGATCTTAGCTCTGGTATTAAAATGTTAGAAATCAAAAATGGAAATTTTGCATTAGCAAAGTAAAATAATGGTTGAATTATTACAATACTCATTTGGGGGTTTAACAGTTGGATTCATCTACGCATTAGTAGGTCTTGGATTCACTGTTATTTATAACTCGAGTAAAATTATAAACTTCTCGCAAGGGGAGTTTGTAATGATAGGCGGAATGACAGCAGTATTTTTATCATATGCTAACGTTCCATTTGTTTTAGCATTTCCTTTAGCAATTATTTTATCTGCTTCATTAGGATATATGCTTTTTAAATTAGTTTCAATGTCTAGTAACTCATCTGTTACATCATTGATTATTTTAACATTAGGTTACTCTATTTTTGTAAGAGGCGCATCGCAAGTTGGATTTGATAAGCAAATGCATACATTGCCGGCATTTATAAGTGATACACCAATTTCTATATTTGGTGCAACTATAACACCTCAAGCAATTTTAGTAATTGTTGTTTCACTTTGTATTGTAACGGGGCTGTATTTTTTGTTTAACAAAACAAAAGTTGGAAAAGCAATGTTAGCAACTGCAGATAATAAAGATGCAGCAAAGCTTGTTGGAATTTCAGTTAAAAAAATTCTAATTATGAATTTTATGATTAGTGCAAGTATTGCTGCAGTTGGTGGAATTGTATTAACTCCAATTACGTCGACTAATTATGAAATAGGAATTATGTTAGGTCTTAAAGGATTTTGTGCCGCTATTATTGGTGGTATTGGTAATCCATTTGGTGCAGTATTTGGAGGAGTAGTTCTAGGAATTCTAGAATCTTTCGTTGCTGGTTATTTAAGTAGTGAATACAAAGATGCTGTTGCATTCATTGTATTACTTTTAATTTTATTCTTCTTCCCAGGTGGTTTATTTGGTGCGAAGAAATCAACAAGAGTATAGGTTGCGTCATGGGAAATAAAGGTGTATTTTTAGATAGAGGTATTGTAACAACAATTATTATTTTGTGTTTAATACCTTTTTTATTACAAAATAGTTTTCACTATGAAATTGCAATTATGTGTATGTTTAATGCTGTAATCTGTATTGGTCTTAATATGTTAGTAGGATATACAGGACAAATTTCATTAGGTCATGGTGCATTTGCTGGACTTGGTGCTTATGTAGCAGTAATTTTATCTACTACATTTGAATTTGATCCAGTACTTAGTATTCTCATCTCAGTTATTGTTTTAGCTACTTTAGCATATTTTGTTTCTAAGCCAGTATTGAAACTAGATGGTCATTATTTAGCAATGGCAACTCTTGCAGTTGGTATTATTATTTCTATTGTTCTTACAAATGAAGATCAACTTACTGGTGGACCAGATGGAATGGGTATTTCTGAATTCCATATTTTAGGATATGTATTTGAAAATGATATTCAATGGTATATTTTAGCCGCAACATTTTTAGTATTTTCAATTTGGGCTTTACAAAATGTTGTAAATTCTCCATTTGGAAGAATTTTAAGATGTATTAGGGATTCTGAAACTGCAGCAAAAGCTGTTGGTGCAGATGTTCCATATTATAAAACATATGTATTTGTAATCTCAGTTGTTATTGCAACAATTGCAGGAAGTTTATATTCTTATTACACAGGGTTTATTTCTCCTGAAGAATCAGGTTTCATGAGAAGTATTGAACTTGTAGTAATGATTGTATTTGGTGGTCTGGGAAGAATTTATGGAGCAGTATTCGGAGCTATTATTATAACAGCTCTTCCACAGTTTTTAACATTCTTACATGATTATGAACATATGGTATTTGGAGCTATTATTATCTTTGTTATGATTTTTATGCCAAAAGGAATAGTTTCACTTTTTGATACTTTGAAAGTTGAAAAAAAAGAGCCAAAAAAGGATAAATCATGAGTTTATTAAAAATTGATGGAATCTGTAAAAGTTTTGGTGGATTAAAAGCTGTTGACAATATTTCTTTTGAAGTGCAAGAGGGAACTATTCATGCCCTAATTGGACCAAATGGTGCAGGTAAAACTACACTTGTAAATATGATTTCTGGTATCTATTCAGTAGATACTGGAGATATTTATTTCAATGATGAAAAAATTACAAATGTTCCTACTCATAAATTAGTAAATAAACATATTATGAGAACATTTCAGAATCTTGAGATTTGTGAAAATATGACAGTTATGGAAAATGTACTTTTAGGTTTTAATATTAATATGAATAAAAGTCTTTTAAAGTGTTCTTTTCAATTTGAATCAATTATGGATGATGAAGAAAAATTTACACATATTGCTCTATCTCATTTAAAAAGAGTTGGATTAGAAGATGTTGCATATAAACTTTGTGGTGATTTATCTTATGGAGTTTTAAAAAAAGTTGAAATAGTTAGAGCGTTAGCACTTAACCCTAAACTTTTACTTTTAGATGAACCAGTAGCAGGACTTAATGGTACTGAAACAGCAGAAATAGCAGAGATTATAAAAGAAATAGCAAGTGAAGGTGTAACTGTACTTCTAATTGAACATGATATGAAAATGATTATGGGTATTTCGGACAATATTACAGTTGTGAATTTTGGAGTTAAATTAGCAGAAGGAACACCCGCCGAAATTTCATCAAATCCTGTAGTTATCAAAGCTTACTTAGGTGAAGGATCATTACATGAATAAGTCAGACTTAGTATTAAATATTGAAAAATTAGATTGTCATTATGGAAATATTCATGTATTACAAGATATTAACATAGAAGTTCACAAAGGTGAAATCGTTGCTTTAATTGGTGCAAATGGTGCAGGAAAAACAACTTTAATGAGAACAATTTCTGGTCTTAAAGAGCAAAATAAAGGTGAAATCACTTTTAAAGATAATATTCCTATTACTGATACTGCACCAGAAAAAAGAGTAAAACTTGGTATTGCACAAGTTCCAGAGGGAAGAGAACTTTTTAAATCTTTAACAGTTGAAGATAACCTTATGTTGGGTGCATATACAAGAAATGATAAAGCTGAGATTAAAAAAGATTTAGAATTTGTATATGAAAAATTCCCAATTTTACTTGAAAAGAAAGACTTAATTGCAGGTAACCTTTCTGGTGGTCAGCAACAAATGTTAGCAATTGGACGAGCTTTGATGTCTAAGCCAGATTTATTATTAATGGATGAACCTTCGATGGGATTAGCTCCTGTAATTGTAGAAGAAATATTTGCTTTTATTGAAGAGCTTAAAAAACTTCATATGACTGTATTTTTAGTTGAACAAAACTCATACTTTGCCCTAACTATTTCAGATAGAGCATATGTTTTAGAAAATGGTGAGATTGTTTTAAGTGGTAACTCTGTGGACTTAGTAAAAGATCCAAGAGTTAAAGAAGCATACTTAGGAATGTAAAAAATGGATTATAAATATATAATAGTAGAAAAAAGTGAAAACGGTGTAGGTCAAATTACACTTAATAGACCAGAAGCTTATAATGCATTGTGTACTCCTTTATTAGATGAAGTATCAAATGCAATAAAAGATTTTGATAGTGATGATTCTATTGGAGCAGTTGTTTTAACTGGTGGAAATAAAGTTTTTGCAGCTGGTGCTGATATCAAAGAACTTGCGACATTAGATTTTGCATCTGCTTATAACAATGAATTTGTAAAAAAAGAGTGGATGACTTTAGAAAAACATACTAAACCAATAATTGCTGCAGTTGCAGGTTTTGCTCTTGGTGGTGGTTGTGAAATGTCTTTATTATGTGATATCACTATTTGCGACACAACTGCAAAATTTGGTCAACCAGAAGTAAAAATTGGAACAATGCCAGGTGCTGGTGGAACGCAAAGACTTACACGCGCTATAGGAAAAGCTAAATCTATGCAATTATGTTTAACTGGTGATATGATTGGTGCACAAGAAGCAAAAGACTATGGATTAGTTGCACAAGTTGTAGAGGAAGGTAAAGTAATTGAGTCTGCACTTGAAATGGCTGGAAAAATTGCTTCTATGTCACAACCAGTTGTGAGGCTTATAAAAGAGTCTGTTAATAATGCATATGAATCTGCACTTCAATCAGGACTTGAAAGTGAAAGGAAATCTTTTTATACTACCCTAGCTTTAGATGATAGAATTGAGGGGATGAATGCTTTTGTTGAAAAAAGAAAAGCAAATTTTACGAATAAGTAAAACACTAATTAATATATTACAAAAAAAATAGTTATACATAAAATTTGTGTAACTATTTTTACTTTAAATGATATTTTATTATCATAAATATTAAAAAAAACTCACAAATAGTATTTAAATCCCATAAAATAGACTTTCTATGGCTTTTAAAATACATTACACTTTATTGCAATTTTGTAATATTTTTGAAATATATGTATATAAATTAAGGTAGAATTAAATTTTATGTGATACAATTATTTTGAATTAATTCGAAAAAGTGAAGTATATTTATAAATAGATATATTTCACTTCTTATAAATAAAACAAATTAAGGAGAGAGAATGGCATTTAAAGAAAAATTAGCTGGAACAATGGAATTTCCACCAGAAACACCACAACCAAATGTATATCCATTAAGTTGGGTAAATACAACGACTAAGTTACAAGAGGTTTGGGAAGCATCTCAAAGAGAATATTGGGATCCAGAAAAATTACCTTGGGATACGTTTAACGTTGAAAAGTTTACTTGGGAACAAAGAGAGTCAATGGCATATTGGTGGACACTACTATCAGTATTTGATGCTTCTGCTCCACCAGTTTTCGCATCAGCATTTATTAAAACTTATGAAATGCATGAAGAAGATGTAGTAAGAAGATGTTTCTTCTCTGTTACAAGAGATGAAGCAAATCACGAACAAATGTGTGGATTAGCTATTACTAAACTTTTAGAACATCCAGATCCAATTACATATGAACCAAAAACTGAAATTGGTAGAAAATTACAAAAGAATGCTAAATGGTTATATTTTAATGGTGGTAGATATTGGGATGGTTTTAAAACAGCAGTTCCAAAATATTCACTTGGTGTTTTATTCTCTTCATTTTTAATGGGTGAAATGGCAGCAGCTACAATTTTCCATCAAATGTCAGCAGGATGTAGTGAACTAGTATTTAAAGAAGGTTTCGCAAAAATTGGTAAAGATGAAGGTAGACATATGGCTATCGTTCTTACACTAATGGAAAGAGATTATCCAACACTTCCTGAAGAAGAAAAAGAAATTATTACTAAACAAATTAGAGCAGGTTACCTTTTCCTTTCAGCAGTACTATATGAGCCACCAGCAGATTTCTGGGATATTCCAGATGATTTCATTGCGAATCAAAGAGAAGGTGAAATTCATGCAAGAGAAGCAGGTTTTGCTATTCCTGAACTTGAAGTTAAGAAAGAAAATTGGAAAAAAGCAATGCTTAATGTTAAAGCAGTACTTGATAAATATGATACGCCATTCCCTGCAATCCCAGAAGTTGGAATTACAGGAAAAGAAGTAACAGACGTAGATTTAGACGATATTATTCCAGTATTCTAGTAAATACTAAAAATATAAATAAAATGACCAGGAATTAGATATGAAAAAAATTATTATGCAACCATCAGGGAAAGAGATAGATTGTCCTTCGGGAGAAACAGTTTTATCTGTTCTTGAGAAACAAGGGTACGCTTTGCCCAACAACTGTAGAGCTGGAGCTTGTGGTGAATGTAAAATAAAAGTTTTAAGTGGTGAATTTGACCAAGGTTTTATTATGGACATGGCCTTATCTCAAGAAGATAGAGATAAAGGTTATGGACTTATGTGTATGGCTAAACCAACTTCTGATGTTTTAGAAATTGAGTTTGGAACTGAAGATGCACAACCTAAATTATTCCCACCTGTTGAAAATTCTTGGCATATTGTAACAGATAAGATTCAACGTAATGAAAAAATATTAGAGTTGAGATTATCACCTCTTGGACAACCAATTAAGTTTTGGCCTGGTCAATATGCAATGATAGGTGATGAGGGTTCTGGACATCCTCTAAGACCATACTCTATTGCTAATTCTCCAAGACCAAGTGGTGAATTATCTTTCCTTATTACAAATGAAAAAGGAGGGAAAACTTCACCTTGGATTCATGAAGAAGTAAATATCGGTGATAATATTAAAATTAATGCACCATATGGAACTTTCTTAGGTGATCCTAGTGTTGATACTCCTATTTTATGTCTTGCTTCTGGAAGTGGATTAGCTCCTATATTATCACTTCTAAATGCATACTTAAGTAGAGGTAATAGAAATCCTGTAACTCTGTTGTTTTCCGCTAAAACAAAAGCAGATTTACTTGATTTTGGAAAACTTAAATACTTAGAATCTAAATATGTAAACTTTAAATATAAATTTACTCTTACTCAAGAGAGTAATAATCTTGGTGGTTTAGAAGGAAGAATTGATAAAGTTTTACCGCAATTACTTTCAGATCTTTCTAACCATTCAGTTTATATTGCAGGTGGAGTATCATTTGTAGATTCTTGTAAAAAAATCGTTGATAAACTTGGTGCAAAAGAAGAACTAATCCATATGGAAGAGTATTTCGCACAACAAGTACAGTAAAAATCTTCAAAAATTATTCAATTAAACTTTGCTAATCGTAGGAATATTTATACCTACGATTAGTTTTCCTTTTTTAAATAAAATCTTTATTAAAAGTTTGACTATATGATTATAATATGTTATATTAATCAATTGACTATATAGTCAAATTATAATTAATATATAGGAACTGTTTATGTCACTATTTTTCTTACTATTATTAAAAATATTTCCTTTATATATTAATATTATATTAGGATATTTTTCTGCAAAACTTTTAGATGTTAAAAGAGAATCAATTGCAAATATATTGATATATATTTTAGGCCCAATCGTAGTTTTTTCTGCAACATTAAGTGTTAAAATTGATTTATCTATTTTATTCTTACCTGTATTTTTCTATATTTTTTGTTCTGCACTTGCTTTTCTTGCATTATTTATATTTAGAAATACGTGGAATGACCCAACGGGTAATATTTTAGCCTTTAGTGCAGGTACTGGAAATACTGGATATTTTGGAATTCCTTTAGCAATTATATTTTTTCCACCATACCTAGCTGATATTTATATTTTTACAGTTTTAGCCTCTTTATTATATGAGAGTAGTACAGGTTTTTATGTAACTGCAAAAGGAAACTTTACAGTAAAAGAATCTTTAAATAAGATATTAAAATTACCAATTTTATATGCTTTTATATTAGGTGTTGTCTTAAACCTTTTTGGAATTACAATTCCTGAAGAAGTTAGTGCTTATACTGGACAGTTTAAAGGTGCCTATGGAATTCTTGGTATGATGATGTTAGGAATGGGACTTGTAGGACTTAAAAGAGGTACAGATCTTGATGCTAAGTTTATATCAATTACATTTTTCTTAAAATTTATTTTTTGGCCACTTGCAATATTAGGTGTTATTTATATAGATAGAGAATTTTATATGTTTTTAAATGAAGATTTATATAAAGTTATGTTTTTATTCGCAATTGTACCACTTGCAGGGAATACTGTAACCTTAGCAGTTTTACTAAATGCAAAACCAGAAAAAGCTAGTTTCACCGTTCTGTTAAGTACAATTGTTTCTGTTATATATATACCAATTGTTTTAGCACTATATGGTGGTTTCTAATTGGATTAGAATAAGATAATTATCTTATTCCACCAAATCTATTAAAATAGAACTTATCTAGCTTAGGAGTATTGCCTCCAACTGTTAGAAGGTTATTTTTAACATAGTTATTTGCTTGATTATGAATTCCTCCATAAATTGATTCTACAAGTGATGATGCAGCTTTTCCTAACCAATCAATAGAGACTAAATCATTTCCTAGTTTAGGGTCAAATAATAGAGCTCTTCTGTATTCATGGATAAGCATTATTCTTAACATAAAACATTGTTTATCAGTAAATTGATCAATAGGAGTTTTCAGTGAAAAGATTCTTCTAAATTTTGTGATAAATGCTTGATATCTTTCTTCTACATCTTTTAAATCCCAATAAGTATGAACCATACTTTTTATCATTTCTTTATTCATAGGCATATGAATTGGGCCTTTTACTAAAAGAACATCATTTTGAAGTTCATTTTTTATTAAAATATCTTGCATATATTCCATTTTATAATGAGGGTGAATATGTACATGTTTTGATGGATTTGCAAAACCTTCTTTTTTTAGTACTTTTGATAAGTCTTGTTCTTTTGCTGGTGTTAAACCGTTTGAAAATAGAACTAACCAATCTCTATCTTTCTCTTGTTCATCATATGCATAAACACTGTAGTGAGCTTTAATGAATCTATCAATGGCTAAATCACTTAATGAATAATAGCTTTCTCGACCAAATTTCTTTGAACTTAACCATCCTTCTTTTGTAAGTCTAAAGATAGATGTTCTTGTTAGTTTTTCACTAATATCAAACTCTTCCATGAACTTGACTAAAGAACCTAGCCAAATAGTTCCTCCATATGGAAAAACAGTATCTCCGAAAAAGGTAATAATTAAAGATTTTGCTTTTGGTGATATCTCTTCTAGAATTTCTTTTAAATATTCATCAACTTCATTATGTTCTAACTCACTCACGTTGTTCCTTATTCTTATATTTGTTAGATATTGTATCAAAAATAAAAAAAAAGCTTGTTAAATTATGTTTAAAGTCTTTAGAACATGCTTCATTAAGAGCTTTTAGAAAAAAGTAAATATATTACAATTATTTAAATATTTACTTTAAATTCTGTGATTTCTTCATTATTTAGAAATTTTTTAATAATAATTCTTTGAATTCCTAATGGAGTTTTTATCATATTTTCTTTATTGTTGTTATAAAATTCTTTTGCTTTGTAAGATAGAGTTTCAACTCTTTCTTGTGTTAATCCAGATTCAACTTCTGATTCATATCTTTCTATTCCAAAGCCAACAACAACTACATATTGCTCTCCAATTGTGTTTAATACAATTTCATTTACACCTTGTTCTCTCATAGCTAATACCTTTATTAATTAAATTCTTTTGCTTCTTTTCTTAAAATATAAGAATTAATATTTTCTACAAATTCTTTTAAAATCTTATAACCTTCTTTTTTATCCCATACACAACTTTGTGTGATAAATTCAGAACTAGGTTCACTGTATCGTTTTGTATAGTCAACTATATTAAGTAAAGATTCGTTTATTGAGTCTGATTTTGTTAGGACATTAAGATTTTCAATTTTTAAAATATTATGATACTTCATACAATAATCAAAACTATCAATACCTTCATAAATTAAGGCTTTATCCCAAAAATATAATTTATCATTGAATACTCTTAATTCTATAAATCCATGTATTAGGATATGGTTTTCTAACAAATTTACTTTTTTAGCTAAGTTAATTAGCTCATCTAAAGTGAAATCTTTTTTTAATCCATATCCTTTTGTAGAAGGATTAAATTTAAATCCAAGTTCCTGTAGTTTTTCATGGTTAAATGAATTTTTCTGTATTTTGTAACCTAATGTCTCTTGTGCTTTTATAACATTACTTATAAAATTTGCAGTATCTACTTCTTCTTGTTCTTCTTCTTTAAATTTAACCTCTAAATAGTTCACTTTTAACCTTATTTTAGAATTGCTTCTTTGAATTGTGGAGCTAATGCTTCAAGTTTTTCATCACTTAAATTTTGCATTGCTCTATATGTATAGAATGGTTCAACTACTTTCATACCACAAAATTTTGCAGTATAAATATAAGGAGTTAAACACTCATCTACACTTTTATAATCTCCGTCATAAGCTGCTTCATGTCCACCCATAGAAACGGCGAGCATAAATTCTCTTCCATCTAATTCTCTTCTTTGGTAACCATCTTGAGTAACATCAAATGCAAAACCTAAAGAGTAGACTTTATCCATCCATTCTTTAAGTATTGAAGGTGCATTAAACCAAAACATTGGGAATTGAAATACTACTTTGTCAGCTTTTTTTATAGCTTCTTGTTCTGCTTCTATATCAATTTTATAATCAGGATATAAAGCTTTTATATCTCTTACTTCAATATTGTCACAAGATTCTAACTCTTGTACCAAACGTTTATTTACTCTAGATATTTTCATATCGTCATGAGCTAGAACCACTAATACTTTTTTTGACATTACAACTCCTATAAATTTCTTTTATCTACAACTCTTTGAGCTTTTCCTTGGCTTCTTGGAACTTGTCCATGAGCTTTGACATTTACTTTTACAGAAACCCCAATCCCCGATTTGACTTTATGAATAAGTGTTTTAACCGCAGCAGTAATTTCGGCATCACTTGCACTTAATTCTGCCTCAATATCAATTGCCATATCGTCCATGTTTCCAGTTCTTGAAATGATAATTTGGTAGTATGCAGAGAAAGCTTCAATTTTAAGTAAAACTTCTTCAATTTGAGATGGGAATACATTAACACCTCTAATAATCATCATATCATCAGTTCTGGCTTTAATACGTTTCATTTTTCTCATATTTAAAAGGTCACCCTCATATAGTGTTGATAAATCTTTTGTTCTATATCTAATAATTGGTAGGGCTTCTTTAGTTAAAGTAGTAAGAACTAATTCTCCTTCATTATTATCAGCTAATGGTTCAAATGTATCTTTATCTACAATTTCAGGGTAGAAATGATCTTCCCAAATGTATAAATCCCCTCGATCTTCTAAAACTTCACACGCAACACCAGGTCCCATCATTTCAGATAAACCATAAATATCAAGTGCAGCAATTCCTACTTTATCTTCAATTTTTTTCTTCATTTCCATTGACCATGGTTCAGCTCCAAAAATACCAACTTTAAGTGCTGTCTCTTTTGGATCAATCCCTCTATTTTCCATCTCTTCAATTATATTTAACATATAAGATGGAGTTACCATAATTGCAGTAGCTTTAAAGTCATTGATTAAAGTAACTTGCTTATCAGTAAATCCACCTGAAGCTGGAATAACAGTACATCCAAGTTTCTCAGCACCATAATGTGCTCCAAGACCTCCAGTAAATAGTCCGTATCCATAAGATATATGTACCATATCTCCTTTGCCTACTCCACCAAGTCTAAGTGACCTTGCTACTAAATCAGACCAAGTATCAATATCTTTTCTTGTATATCCAACAACTGTAGGTTTTCCTGTCGTTCCTGAAGATGCATGAAGTCTAACAATATCACTCATTGGATTTGCAAACATTCCAAAAGGGTAATTTAATCTTAAATCCTCTTTTGTTGTAAAGGGAAATTTATTAATATCTTCTAAGAAAGTAAAATCATCGGGATGAACACCATGATCATCCCATTTCTTTTTATAATATGGTACAAAAGAATATGCTCTTAAAAGAGTATGTTTCATTCTTCTTGTTTGTAATGCAATCAATTCATCTTTTGAAACTAAAACTTTTGGGTAATAGCTAACTGTTTTTCTATTTTTTGTATCTGCCATCTTACTTCCTTAGTCTACTTGTAAATTTTCAATAATCATTGAGATACCTTGTCCTACTCCAATACACATTGTACAAAGACCATATCTTCCATTTGTTTGTTCTAATTGATTTAGTGCTGTCATAACTAATCTTGCACCACTCATCCCTAATGGATGACCAATTGATATTGCTCCACCATTTGGATTTACTTTAGCTTCATCATCTGCTAAACCTAATCCTCTTAGTGTTGCTAAGCCTTGAGATGCAAAAGCTTCGTTTAATTCAATTACATCCATATCTTTTGTAGTTAAACCAGTTTTCTCTAAGATCTTTTTAGATGAATATAATGGTCCAATTCCCATAATTCTAGGAGGAACACCAGCTACTGCCATCATTACAATTTTAGCTTTTGGTTTTAAATTATATTTTTCTACAGCTTCTTTAGAAGCTATAATCATAGCTCCTGCTCCATCATTTACTCCAGAGGCATTTCCAGCTGTTACTGTACCGTCTTTTTTAAATGGAGTTCTAAGAGTTCCAAGTTTTTCTAAAGTTGTATTTGGTTTTGGATGCTCATCTGTGTCAACTATTAAATCATCTTGTTTTCTTCTTTTTACACTTACTGGTGTAATTTCTTTTTTAAAGAAACCAGCTTCAGTAGCCACTTTACATTTTTGTTGAGAGTTAAAAGCAAATTTATCTTGGTCTTCTCTACTTATCCCAAACTCTTCTGCTACATTTTCACCAGTCTCTGGCATAGAATCTGTTCCAAACATTTCATGCATTTTAGGATTTGTAAAACGCCAGCCAATAGTTGTATCATACACATTGTTCGCTCTTGTAAAAGCAGTATCAGCTTTAGGCATAACAAAAGGAGCTCTTGACATAGATTCAACACCACCTGCAATAATTAAATCACATTCTCCTGCTTTAATACTTCTTGCTGCCATTCCAATTGCATCCATTCCTGAACCACAAAGTCTATTGATTGTAGTTCCTCCTGTATGATGAGGAAGACCAGCTAGAAGTGCAGACATTTTTGCTACATTTCTATTATCTTCACCAGCTTGATTTGCACATCCAAAAATAACGTCATCAAGTTCTTCCCAGTTAATTGTAGGATTGTTTTCCATTAAGTATTTTAACGGAACAGCACCCATATCATCAGGTCTAATTGACGATAGTGAACCACCATAACCACCAACTGGCGTTCTAATATAATCTATTATATATGCTTCATTCATTACAACTCCTCTTGATCTATAATTGTGCCTTTTATTGCCACTGATTTTCCCGTGAAAAATGCAACAGATTCAAATTTTTGGTTTATCACCAAAATATCATAAATTCCAATTTTACCTTTTAGATATTTTTCACTTGCAGTTGCATATAATGTGTCACCTAAAAAAGCTGGTTTTACAAAGGTTATATCACATCCACCTGCAACAGTTGCTATATTTCTTGAATTACAAGAAATTGCAAAAGCAGCATCTGCAAAAGAGAATATAGCTCCACCTTGACAAGTTCCATGACCATTTAGCATCATTTCACTAACTTCCATTTTCATCTTTGCAAAACCATCTTCTACTTCAACTAATTCGATACCTAAAGCATGCTCAAATTTAGTATCAGCCATCATTTTTGTGGCTACTTTATAACAAAGTTTAGTTTCACTCATAATATTTCCCACCAATAATTGATTTTTCTATTAATCCTCTATCTGCTCTATATCTTGAATCTTTGTAAAATGATTCTAAATTATTTAGAGTTTTTAAAACAAAATCTGTTCCTAATTTATCTGCCCATTTAAAAGGACCAATAGGATAATTTACTCCATTTTCCATTGCAATATCAGCACTGCACTCGTCACAAACACCATTTGTTACTGTTGAACTAGCTTCATTTATTAACATTGAAACGGTTCTTAGCATAATCATTGCAGGAGAATCTTTGATAATCAAAGTCTCTTTTTTAATTTGAGAAAATAGTGCTGCAATATTTGGAGCAACATGTTGTTGTGCTAAAAGTGATGTTGAAATTGTTACTGAACTTGAAAGCTCATAATCAATATTTATGTCAAGTTGCGCAATATTTTTCTCACTTAATTCTTTTGAAATTTCACTCGCCATTTTTCCATTTGCTAAAAATAGTTTGATTTCATTAAACTCAATATATCCATCACCTTCTACTTCTATTACTTTTATTCCCGCTTTTTTAAATAGAGGAATCAACTCATCTGCAATACCTAAAGAACCGTAAACATATATTTCTGAAATCTTGTTATTAGAAGGTGTTACCTTTCTAATATCATCTCTACCTTGTTGTTTATTATCTTCATATTTGTAAAATCCTGCACCAGATTTTCTACCAAGTAGTCCAGCTTGTGAAAACTCTTGTTGTGTTAAAGATGGTTTAAATCTAGGGTCTTGATAATATGAATCAAATGTTGAAGCAGTTACTGAATAGTTAGTATCATTTCCAATTAAATCCATTAATTCAAATGGACCCATTCTAAATTTACCGCTACTTCTGATTACTTCATCAATTGTTGGAAAAGATGAAACACCTTCTTCATAAACTCTTAATGCTTCAGCATAAAAAGGTCTTGCTATTCTATTTACAATAAATCCTGGAGATGATTTTACATATACTGCTTTTTTACCCCATGATGAAATTAGAGCATGTACATCTTCAATTATTTGCTGGTCACTTCGTAAGCCGTAAATAACTTCAACAAGCTTCATTATTGGAGCTGGATTAAAGAAATGAATACCAATCATATTTTCAGGTTTTTTAAGACCATTTGCAAGTGCAGAAATAGAGATTGATGAAGTGTTTGATGCAATTACAACATCTTCACAAATATCTTCAAGTTGTTTGAATATATCTTGTTTAATCTCTTTATTTTCAATAATGGCTTCAATAATTAAATTACAAGGAGCTAAATCATTTATTTCCATAGTTGGGTTCATCAATGAAATAGTTTTATCTTTTGCCTCTTGTGTCATTTTCCCTTTTGTCACAAGTTTTGATAGCTCTTTTTCATTAATCTTCATTGCATTATCAACTGCGCCATCCCAGTTATCATATAAAATTACTTTATGTCCAGCTTTTGCAGCAACTTGAGCAATCCCTCTACCCATAATCCCTGCTCCAACTATTCCTATGATTGAATTAGAATCTATTTTCATACTAGTTTCCTTTAAAGTTAGGAGTTCTTTTATTTAAAAATGCAGAAACACCTTCTTTATAATCATTTGAATGACCAGCAGCTCTTTGTAAGTTTTTCTCTAATTCTAATTGTTCATCAAGAGTATTTTCAATTGACTCGTTTAACGCTTTTTTAATTAGGCTTAATCCATATGTTGGAGCAGTTGAAAAGTGAAGTGCAAGTTTTTGTACTTCTTCATCAATAGTATCAAGAGGATAAACTTTTGAAATTAACCCATACTCTTTTGCAGTTTGTGCAGAAAGCTTATCTCCTAACATACATAACTCTTTTGCTCTTGCCATTCCTACAAGTTGAGGAAGGAAAAAAGAGTTACCACTATCAGGTACCAGTCCAATTTTACAAAAGGCTTGGATGAAAGAAGCTTTTTCATTTGCAATTACAAAATCACAAGCTAGTGCTATACCAACACCTGCTCCTGCTGCTACACCATTTACTTTACAAATAACTGGCATTTCTAATCCATAAATTGTTTTAATTAGAGGATTGTATTTTCTTTCAATAGATTCACCTAAATCAAGTTTCTCATCAGGGTTATTAACTGATCTATCATTTAAATCTTGTCCTGCACAAAAAGCTCTACCTTCACCTGTAATAATTAATACCCTAATAGCTTTGTCTTTTTTTATATTTTTAAAAGCATCTTTTAACTCTGCATGCATTACTTCATTTAGTGAGTTGAATACATCTGGTCTATTAAAAGTTAAAGTTGCAATACCTTCATTTACTTCATATTTAATTGTTTCGTATGACATTATTATTGTCCTTTAAAATTTGGTTTTCTTTTTTCTTTAAATGCACTAATTCCCTCTTTTTTATCTTCACTTGATAATATTCCTGAGAAAATTGTCTTTTCATATTTTAGTGATGCACTTAATCCACTGTCATATGATGCTAAAACAGCACTTTTAATGGCTGTTATTGCTAATGGAGATTTTTTTGCAATTTTACTTGCAATTTCCATTGCTCTAATCATCGTACTTTGTACTGGAACTACTTCTGATACTAAGTTCATCTTTAGTGCAGTTTTAGCATCAATGAAATCTCCTGTTAAAAGCATTAACATGGCATTTGATTTACCCATCGCTTTTACTGTTCTTTGTGTTCCACCAGCTCCTGGCATGATTCCTAAATTGATTTCAGGTTGACCAAATTGTGCATTATCTCCGCATATAATAATGTCACAATGCATAGCAAGTTCACACCCTCCGCCTAAACAGAATCCATTTACTGCAGCAATAATAGGCTTTTTAAAGTCCTTAATAGCTTCCCAATAAGATGTTCTTACATCATTTATTGACTCAATTGCACCTTTAACTTCAAGTTCATTAATATCTGCTCCCGCTGCAAATACTTTTTCTCCTCCTGTTAAAATAATACATTTGATTTCATCATCACAATTTTGTAACGTTTCATGAATTTCTTTTAATGTATTAGTTCTTAATGCATTGTAAACTTCACTTCTATTAAGTGTAATAATAAGTATATGTGAGTCTTCTACATCTACTTTTATATCTTTAAAGCCCATTTTCCCCTCCAAATAATATATCTATTTCAAAAAAACTAAAAAAATTCTAACAAATGTAATATATATTAGAGCTTAAAAATAAATGCTATTTTTAAGCTATTTGCTATAAAATATACCATTTTATGAGGATTAAGTGCTTTATTTAATATTCGCTTAATAAAAAATATATTAAGATTTTAAAAAATATAATACATAAAGGGTTAAAATGAGTCTTTTTGAGAAACATAACGAAACACTATCAAGAGCATTGGAAGAAATTAAAAATAGAGGATATTGGTCTCCTTATTTTGAAATTCCAAGTTCAAAGGTTTATGGTGCAGGAAAAAAAGAGGAATCAATAAACTCTTTTAAATCACAATTAAATAATAGATATGAAATTAAAGGTTTAGAAACTGAAAAATATTTAGGAGCAGAAACATCTCCTTATGGTTTTGATTTAGGAATCACATATCCTTCAATTCCTGCCGATACATTAGTTACAAAGTCAAAAGAAGCGATGAATCAATGGAAAAAAGTAAGTCTTGATGATAGAGCTGGAATCTGTTTAGAAATACTTGATAGAATTAATAAAAGATCATTTGAAGTTGCAAATGCAGTTATGCATACAACTGGTCAACCATATATGATGGCTTTTCAAGCAGGTGGTCCTCATGCACAAGATAGAGGATTAGAAGCTTTAGCTTACGCATACAAACAATTAGCTGATATTCCTACAGAATCTACATTTACAAAACCTACAGGAAAAGACAATCCTCCAATTGTTGTGAATAAAAAATTAAGAGTAGCTCCAAGAGGAATTTCTTTAATTATTACTTGTTCTACTTTCCCTACATGGAATTCATATTCTGGGTTATTTGCATCATTACTTACTGGAAACTCAATTATTTATAAACCACATAGAAATGGTATCTTACCAATTGCTTTAACAGTAGAGATTGCAAGAGAAGTTTTAGAAGAAAATGGAATTTGTGCAGATTTAGTATCTATGATTATATCTGATGATAGAACAGAAACTCAAAATCTAGTAAAAGACAAAAATGTAAAAATTATTGACTTTACAGGAAGTACTACATTTGGAGATTGGTTAGAAGATAATGCTCCTCAGGCAAATGTATATACAGAAAAAGCAGGAGTGAATTGTTTAATAGTAGATAACTATGATAATTTAAAAGGTATGACTAGAAATATGTCTATGGCACTTTCTTTATACTCTTCGCAAATGTGTACAGCTCCACAAAATATTTTTATTCCAAAAGATGGTGTTGTTTCAAATGGTGAAAAAGTTTCATTTGATGAAATTGCTTCAATGATTGCAGGATCTGTTGAGAAACTTCTTTCTGTAGATGAAAGAGCAACTGAAATTTTAGGGGCAATTCAAAACTCTGAAATATGTCAAAGAGTTGAAGATGCTGGAAAACTTGGTGAGATTATTTTAGAATCAAAAGAGATTAAACATCCTATGTTTGAAAATGCTACAATTAAAACACCAGTAATAGTGAAAATTTCTGCAAAAGATAAAGATACTTATCATAATGAACATTTTGGACCAGTAATTTTATTAATTGAGACAGAATCTAGAGAAGATACCTTAAATGTATGGCAAGAAACAGTTGAACTTCATGGTGCTATTACAGCTGGAGTTTATTCATCAGATGAAGAGTATTTAGAAAAAGTAGAAGATATTGCGATTGATGAAAAAGTAAATTTATCAGTTAATTTAACTGGACATGTACTTATGAATCACTCTGCTGCCTTTACAGATTTCCATGCAACAGGAGATAACAAGGCTGCAAATTGTGCATTATCAAATGATAATTTTGTTTCAGGGAGATATTCAATCGTAACTATAAAAAGGGATGCATAGTGCAAATTTATGAATTAAATGGATTAGTGCCTGTCATTAGTGACAAGGCATTTGTCCACGAAACAGCTGTAATTATTGGAGATGTATTTATTGAAGAAGGTGTATATATTGGTCCAAATGCTTCTTTAAGAGGAGATTTTGGACGAATTATCATTAAAAAGAACGCAAATATACAAGACTGTTGTGTTTGTCACTCTTTCCCAAATATAGATGTAATAGTTGAAGAGAATGGACATATAGGTCATAGTGCTATTTTACATGGTTGTCATGTAAAGTATAATGCAATGGTTGGTATGGGAGCAGTTGTTATGGATGAAGCTATAATTGGTGAAAATGCAGTAATTGGGGCATCTTCATTAGTTCCTTCTAAGATGGAAATTCCTGCAAATCATTTAGCTTTTGGAAATCCAGCAAAAGTTAGACGTGAATTAAAGCCTGAAGAGATAAATTGGAAAAAAGATGGAAGCCAAGCTTATACAAATTTAGCATATAACTGTTTAGAAAATCTAAAAAAATGTGAACCCCTTAATGAATCAAGTGATGAACGAGAAACTTTAAGATGTGATATGCATTATAAACCAAAACATAACTAAGAGCCTTTGTCTCTTAGTTAGTCTTTTTTCGTCTACTTAAAATTGCAATTGCAATACCACATAAGATAATATCTGTAGAAATAAATAGTTTAAATGTAAGTTCTTCATTCAATAATATCACTCCTAAAATTATAGCAATAGGTGGAACTATTAATTGTATTATTCCCGATGTGATTATTTGTATTTGAGGTAAAATATAATACCAAGTTACATATCCTAGTGCAGAAGTTATTCCTCCTGAAATTATTGCTAAAGCTATACCATTAAAACTAATATGAGTTTGACCTACAAATAGTAAATAAAAAATTCCTGTGAAGATAATAGTTTTTGTAAAGTTATCCGCAGTATGATAAAGAGCATCGCTAGAGTTTTTTCCTAAAATTGTATATGCTCCCCATGCAAGTCCAGATATTATCATCAAGAATACATGAAAAAATGAAAGACTAAAACTTTCTTCTGGAAAAAGAAGATATGTAAGTCCTAGAAATGCAATTAAAATACCAATACTTTTTTGGCTTGTTAGTTTTTCTTTTTTTAATAAAGCAATAAAAATTATAAATAGTTGAACTACTGCAAAAAGTATAAGTGCTCCAATCCCTGCATCTAGATTTAAATAAGAATAAGAAAATGCAATGGCATATAAGAAGAGCATAAAAGAACTAATCCAGTTCTTTTTTAATGAAAGATTTAATTTTTTATCTCTAATATAAAGAATAATTAGTAAAACAATAGAACCAGATAATAGTCTAAAAAATGTAAAGCTAAAGGCATCAATATAATTTTCGGCTAATGCGGCACGAGCAAGAACAGAACTGGTTGAAAAGAAAAATAGTGTTAATAGGATTAGGATAAATAGCTTATAGTTCATAAGCTATTATATCTTTAGTGTTTAAAAGTTGGGTTATCTTTAAAGAAATCTGCAATTTTGTCTGTGTGTGCATATATTTTCCCACTTCTTCTCATAAATGAATTTACAATATGATAACCATGATTAAGTGCAGCAGCTATTGAACCACCAGTATTAAAGGCAATATCCCCTGCAACATATAAACAGTGAATATTTGTTCTATAATGTTCATCATAAATTGGTTTACCACCTTCATCAGTTTCAATTCCTATTTTTTTAAGGAAATCAACAGGGGCCGTTCCTCCAATTGCATAAATTACTCGGTCATAAATTGTAAAGTAGCCATCATTGAAGTTTACTTTTACTTTTCCGTGTTCATTTTCTACAGAATCAATATCAGTATCCATTCTTAGTCTTAGTTTCTCTTGTCCATTATATTGGTATAAAATATCTTCATTTTCTGGATTTAAACGATTAAAATCAGCTTTTCTATAAACTAAAGTAACTGTATTACTTTCATCTGCTAACTCATATGCATACTCAGCAGCAGAGTTTCCTCCTCCCACAACTAATATCTTTTCACCTTCATTACATTTATCAAGATTGTAATTTACGTACTCTTTAATTGATGGTGGAATTTTATATGATGGTTTATTAGGTTTTCCCATTTTCCCAATTGTTACAACAACAGCTATTGCTTTAAAACTTTGTGTTGCAGTTGTAATTAAAAAACAATCTTCTTCTTCATTTCTAATAATATTTTCAACTTCTGTATTAAAAGCAGTATCGATTTTCTCTTCATCTAAAAGTTGGTCAAAGAAATCTAGTGTTGTCTCTTTCGTTCCATCCATAAAAGGAATATTCCCTTCAATATCTACAGTTTGACCTTTCCAATCTTTATCAACTCTTTTATTGTCTTTATAGAATTTTCTAATAGTACTTGAATGATTATCTGCTTTGTCGATTAGTAATATATTTTCAATACCATGAACTGCTGCTTCTATTGCTGTACCAATTCCTCCTGGTCCTCCACCAATAATTACGATATCATAGATAGTTGTCATAATATTCTCCCCAGAATTTATTTTTAAGGGGTATATTATACTATAATTGTTACTTATACACAAATCAAATTATAATCTTATCTTATATGATAGATATACTATTTTTTGGTTAATATTAATACAACATTTGTAAGTTTAATTTAGATAAAATGGCTCTTTTAACAAAAAAATATAAATTTAAAATGAATTATTAAAAGGTAAAAATAGAATGAAATATGGTGAAAAAGAAATACTTGAATTTGATATAAACAAAGATGAAAATTTTTGGCCAAACCAGCATGATAAAACTTATATTATTGATATTGAACTTCCAGAATTTATGGCAAAATGTCCAAGAAGTGGATATCCTGATTTTGCAACAATCAAAATTCAATATTCTCCAAAGAAACTAGTGGTTGAATTAAAAGCTTTAAAACTTTATATTAACTCTTTTATGAACAGAGAAGTTTCTCATGAAAATTCAATAAATGAGATTTTTGATGTTTTATATGCAAAGTTAGAGCCTAAATGGTTAAAAGTTATTGGTGATTTTAAACCACGTGGAAATGTTCATACAGTTATTGAAATCGACAGCGCAAAGATGTAAAGGTTTTCCTTGGAAAGATTAGTTACTACGGCGCAAGCTGCTCAAATATTAGGACTATCATTACAAGGTGTACACTATAGAATTAAGCATGATCAATTAAAGTCACTAAAGAAATCTGGTAAAACATATGTATATATTAGTGACCATGTTGATAATAAAGTTGATACTAAAATTGAAATAAAAGAGACTGCTAATCAAGATAGTCTAAGAGAAGTAATTGAAGTAAAAGATGAGCAAATTTTACTTTTAAAAAAATCTATGAAGTGGATGAAAAAGCAATATGGCTCTGAGATTTCTAGATTAGAAAAAAATCAAAAAAGAATTATTGGCGTTTTTAACCGTGAAATAGAACTTCTTCAAAGTGCATTTAATGAAATGCGTTCAGTATATAAACCTGTCTCTTATACACATCTGACGCTGCCGACGAAGAGGATAGTGTAG
>OJIJ01000028.1_pt1 | contig 26928 bp, 26 predicted proteins | sample 1595891 | NCBI WGS metagenome assembly OJIJ01 (sample SAMN05416853, study PRJEB24817) | seawater metagenome | isolation source: Sea water | place: Canada:Atlantic | collected 2013-11 | reverse complement strand
CGAGATCCTCTCTGGTCTCGTGGGCTCGGAGATGTGTATAAGAGACAGATCATATCCATATTGATTTCTTACATCACTTGTTATATAAAAGAAAATTTCAGAGAAAATAGTATTTTGACATGACAAAAAGTTTAGATTTGAGATAGTTGTAACATAGCAGGTTCCCTTATCATAATAATCGAAGATTCTATCTTTTTCTGATACAGCCATATAAGTTTTATCTCCAACTTTTAGATTTCGATATTGAATTCTTTTACATTCTTGATTATATAATTTATAATTTATAATTTTTGATCTAATATCACCTCTAAAACTAGTACCGTTAGTGATTTTAGAATCGATAGATGAGTCCTGAAATACAGTATTATTAATTGTAAGTGTTTTCTTATTCTCATTAAATTTTGGTTCAATATTATAATTTGGTGTACATCCGCTGAATAAGAAGATTAGACTAATTAAAAAGAGTAAACTTAACTTTTTCATATTTTTCCTTTAATTAGTATTTTTCATATTTCTTTACAAAAGATGATATCTAGATAATGTCTCAGAATTGTCTCATTTATTAAATAAGTATATAATTAGGAGTTATTTGGAAATAAAGTTTTTGTTAAAATGGTTATAACCCACTACCCCACATATGAAGTTTTTTGGCTGTAATTAAATGATAGTCTTCAAATAAATCAATATTGTTAATTGCTACAAAAGAGGTTTTATCAAGGAGTGTTTTTATTTCTTCTAAATTATCGTTTGATTTTTTTTCTAAAATTACAATATTTGCTGAATTTTCCAATGCTTTATACATAACTTTTATTACTTTATCTCTGTTTGGACAGTGAAATAAAATATCTGAAAGAATAATGTATTCAAATTCTCTAGCTGTAGCTCTAAGTTTTGCAGAATTCTCATCAACAAATTTAATGTAGTTTATATTACCTTCTAAACTATTTGCTACTTCTTCAATAACAGGATTTAAAAATTCAATCCCGTTATTGATATGAAGTATTGCAATATTTTGAAAAGGCTGGAACAGACCTTTAAAAAGGTTTAATTCTTTTTCCAATTAGTTTCCTAATGAACCTAATTTTTCTTCAGATAAATATAACTCTTTATTTGACATTACACCGATTTCTTGGCTTAAAATATCTTTTGCAATATCTTTTGCTTCATCAAGTGAATGCATTTCACATGTTCCACATTGAAATATATTTAACTCTGGGATATCGTTTTGAGTTGGTACATTTAAAACATCTTCCATAGCTTTTTTCCAAGCAGTTCCAACTGTTTTTTCATCTGGATTTCCAAGTAAACTCATGTAGAAGCCAGTTCTACAACCCATTGGAGAAACATCAATTATCTCAACTGTATCAGAGTTTAAATGTTCTCTAATAAATCCTGCAAATAGATGTTCTAAAGTATGAATACCTCTTTCACTTAACATTTTTTCATTTGGTACACAAAATCTTAAATCAAATACTGTAATAATATCGCCTGATGGTGATTTCATTGTTTTAGCAACTCTAACAGCTGGTGCTGGCATAATTGTATGGTCAACTCTAAATGAATCTAATAATGGCATTTTATAATTCCTAATTTTTTATTTATAGAATTCTACCAATTTCTATTATATAGTTAGATTAATATTTTCTAATACTCTTGATATTCAAAGATATCTTTAAAAGTAGTATTTTTTTTGTCGTAAAACTCAATAGAACCATCTTCTAGATTATAATACCAGCCATGGATTTTCATTGTTCCATTTTCTATTTTTTTGTCTATATAAGGGTAGGTCAAAAGATTTTCTAATTGGCATACAATTGAATTCTTTTCAGTAGCTCTATAGAGTGCTTCTTTTGAAAAGTATGTCTCTTCTAAAGTAATTTTTTTAGCTTTCTCTCCTAGTTTCAACCATTTTCTTATATTTATAAAGTCATCATTTGTAGGAATTTCTTGATAAAGACTTTGACATGCCCCACAATGAGAATGTCCACATACAATTATATTTGAGATATTTAAAACTGAAACTGCATATTCAATTGCAGATGCAGTACCATGAAAATCTCCCGTTGCACTAAAGGGAGGTACGAAATTACCTATGTTTCTTAATACAAATAAATCACCTGGTTTACTTCCAACCATGAAATCTGGGGTAATTCTACTATCACAACAACTGATAAACAAAATACTTGGTTTTTGACCATTTTTAACTAGTTCGTCAAGTTCTTGTTTAAAGTCAGGGAAATGGTATTTTCTAAAGAGTTTATTCCCTCTTATTAGATTTTTAATTGGATTCATAAGTATATTTTAGAATTAAAAAATGTAATAAAAATCAAATCCATACTTTTCTATACTTTTATTGAGAATACGGCTCCTTCTTCTGAGTTTTTAACACTAATTGTTCCATTCATCTTTTCTTCTATTATAAGTTTTGTCATATAAAGTCCAATACCTGTACCATAGTCATATTTAGTAGTAAAATATGGGTCGAAAATCTTATTTATAATCTCTTTATCAACTCCTCCGGCATTATCTTCAATACAAAGTTGTATCTCTTCTATTTTATCTATATAGATTTGTATCTTAGGATTTAAGATTTTTCTATCAATTAAAATATCCCTTGCATTTGAAATAATATTTACAATTGCTTGTGCATATTCATTTTTATAACCATTGATTTTATAATTTAGTTCTATAGAAGTAGTAATTTCTATTTTGTGATAATTTAATGTGGGTTTTACTATATTTATAGCACTCATTACTGCTTCTAGTACTAAAAAATCTTCTTTCTTTGAATTTGGGCTAAAGAAGTTTCTAAAATCATCAATAGTTTTTGACATATATTCAAGTAAATCATTTGCTTCATTAACTCTACTTGAGAGATATTTTTTGTCTAATTCTTTATAATCATAGGCAGATTCTATATCAAGGAATAATCCGGAAACCTGTGATAATGGTTGTCTCCATTGGTGTGCAATATTTCCAATCATTTCTCCCATCGCAGCCATTTTAGACTTTTGAATAAGCATTTTTTCTTGTTTTAATTTTTCCTCTTTTAATAAGGTTCTTTCTGTAATATCACGCAAAGAAGCAAAAAGTAAATCTTGTTTTTCATATGAATAAATGATTACGTTTAGTTCAATAGTTCTTATCTCATTGTCTTTTGTAAATAACTTTAGGGTTCTAAATAAAGATTTTGATTCTAAAATCTCTTTTAAACTTAAGTCTTTAAATAATTTAAAAAAATCTTCATACAAGATCTCTTCTAGATGATATCCTATTGTTTTAAGTGCAGTTTTATTTAGACTTAAAATACGTGCTTTTTCTTCTTTGATCTCAGAGATAATAAATCCATCATTACTATAATTAAAGAGTAATGCATATTTTTCTTCATTTTGTTTTACTATTTTTCTGTATTCATTAAAAAGCCTCTCAATTTTTCTTGTAAATGCTAATGAAAAGATAAAAAATATTATGGTCATTATTAATATGATCATGGCTAGTTTAAGAATATTATCATATAGGTTATTTAAAGAGATTACTCTCTCTTTTTCAATGATACTATTGATATGTGATAGGTTTACTCCAATACCAATAAAGTAACGCAAGTGTTTAACAAACGTCCCATAGAGAAGTTTATTATCCCTTTCATAATAGATATAATCATTTCCATTGTAATTTGTAGCTATCAATAATTTTTTAATAGCTAATAACTCATTTTTATTGGGGATGATATGTTTTTGAGTAAGAAGTTCACTCTCTGTAATAATATTATTCAAGCTATTTAATCTATATATAACTATAAATTCTTCCTGATTATAATTTTGATTAAATATCTTTTTTATGACTCTTTTTTTTAATTTATTTTTTTCAACTTCTAAAAAACTCCCCGAACCCACTATTATCCCTAATTCTTCTAAGTGCCTTGAGTAAGTAATTTTTTTTGCAGTTTTATTGCTTTTTGGTTTATACCAAAAGTATTCAATAAAATTTTGTGTATTTATCTTTGAGTCAATCATTTTATTTATAAATTTAAATCCATTAATATCTTCAAAATCTAAAAATATTTCATTTTCATCTGTGCGATTTTCACTATTTAGTATTAACTTCCCTTGTGTATTTAAAATAAAATAGTTTATATCACTTTCTTTTTTTGATATTTGATTTATTGCAGTTTTTATAAAGTTTATTTGTTCTTTTTTTGATAAGTTTTTTGTTTTTTCATATAAAGAGCTTGCAAGATTAAAAGCAATAATAGATTGTTTTTCTATTCTTTCTTTCTTATTATTTAAAATAGATTCTTCTTCAAATTTAATATCACTTAGTAAATTTTCAACTGCAGTTCGGATATAGAACTTTTCTCTTTCAATAAGTGTGATTTTAAAACTTTTTATATGATTTGTAAAATTATTGTATTCTGTTTTTATAAGAGTTGCTCCAATAACTGTTGCTACAATAATAATGATGATAGTAGAACTTAATAAAGTGGTTTTTTTTACACCTTGTTCTATGTTTTTTTTATAATTAATCTTCAAGTTTTAATTTATACCCCATATTTGAAATATTCTTTATACAATTAAATGGAATCTTTTTTCGTAAGAATCCGATTGTTGTTCGTAAAGAATTTAGACTCATATATTCATCTTCCCAGACATACTGTTCAATTTCTTCGTAAGAAACTACTCTATCTTTGTTTAATACAAGTAATTTTAAAAACAGTAATTCTTTTTTATTTAATTCTAGAACTTTTTCATCTAAATAAAAAAGTGAAGTACTATTATCGAAATGAAAATTTGTACCTAATACTATTTTAACATCTTTTTCTTTTTCTAAATCCTCAACAGCTTTTGTGAGTGCAGGGATTAGATTTCTACTTGTAAGAGGTTTGATAATATATTTTTCTAATCTTAATTCAATAGCTTCCATTAAATAATCTTTATCACTAAAAGCAGTTGAAACTATGATTTTTGTTGTTTGATCAGTTTTCCTAATTTTTTTAGCGAGTGTGATTCCATCCATTTTTGGCATTTGGATATCAGTTAAAATAATATCAGGATGGTATTTTTTATATAAAACTAAGCCTTCTTCTCCATCTTTTGCTTCATAAAGTTCATTAAACATACGATTTAAAGAACGGGAAGTTACAGTTCTAACTCCTTCGTCATCTTCAATATATAAAATAGTATAGTTTTTAAACTTTTCCATAATGACCTCTTTATAAGGTAAGGGCCTTAAGCCTCTTTACCTTTTTTTATTTTAACAAAATATTCACTAATTAGTGGCATTAATAATAGTATAACTGTTAAGATTAAGATACTCAAAGTTATTGGTCTTTCCCAAAGAAATGCTAATGAACCATCACTAATAGTTAATGCTCGTCTTAAATTATCTTCCATCATTCCACCTAATATAAATCCTAAAATCATCGGAGCCATAGGGTAATCAATAATTCTTAAAAATAGTGCCACAACTGCAAATAGTGTCATCATATAAATATCAAAGTTGTTAAAGGTAACTAAATATACTCCAATTAGTGAGAAAAATATAATTAGTGGTAATAACAACTGTTTTGGTATTGTTAATAGTTTTGCAATATATGGAATCAATGGTAAATTTAACACAAGTAGTACTGCGTTACCAATATACATTGAAATAATTACAGACCAAAATAGAGCTGGATTATCTACATACATAGTTGGACCTGGTTGAATTCCGTATGAAATTAAAGCACCCAAAATAATTGCTGTTGTTCCAGAACCTGGAATTCCTAAAGTCAATAGAGGAACAAAAGAACCAGAACAAGCTGCATTATTTGCACTTTCAGGCGCTGCTAATCCCCTAATACTTCCTTTACCAAAGTTTAGCTTCTCTTTTACACTTGCTAAACTTCTTTCCATTCCATAAGCCAAAAATGAAGCAATTGTTGCTCCCGCACCTGGTAATACTCCAACAAAGAAACCTAAAACTGACGAACGTCCAACTGTTGGAGCCATCTCTTTTATTTCTGCTTTAGTAATTTTTAAAGAACCGATATCTTTTTTAAGTGCATCTAGCTCTTCTTTTGTTTGCTTTTCATTTACAAGTATATTCATCATCGCTTCAGATAAAGCAAATGCAGCCATGGCTAAAAGTAGGAAAGAAATCCCATCAATTAAATCTAATCTTCCAAATGTAAATCTAGCAATACCTGAATCAGAATCCGTTCCAACCGTCGCTAACATAAGACCAAAGACTGTCATAATTGCGGCTTTTAAAAATTTTCCTTTTCCAGCGAATGCTGCAACAGCAGTAAGACCTAGAACCATCAGTGCAAAATAATCAGAAGATTGAAAACTTAAAGATACATTTGCTAATGCAGGAGCTGCAAATAATAAAAATACTGCGGCAATAGTTCCCCCAGTAAAAGATGAATATGCAGCAATAGCTAATGCTTTTCCTGCTTGTCCATTTTTTGCCATTGGATATCCATCAAAAGAACTAGCAACTGTTCCTGCCACTCCTGGTGCATTGATTAAAATTGAAGATGTTGAACCTCCAAAAATAGCACCATAATAAACTCCAGCAATTAGAATAAGACCAGAAGAGGGTTCCATACCATAAGTGATTGGAATCATTAATGCAATTGCAGAAATAGGACCAAGTCCGGGAAGCATTCCAATAAATGTCCCAGCAAAGCACCCCACTGCGACCATTAAAATGTTATACATTGAAAAAGCAGTTATAACTCCTGCTAAAATACCATCCATCATGATTGCTCTCCTACAAAATATTCATATATCATTCCTGGATCGATATAAACACCTAATATATTATTTAGTAGTAAATAAAACCCAATTGATACCCCCGATGAAATTAATAATATTCTTTTTATATTTTTCTCTTTTAGTAATAAAAATCCAATAGTTAAGAAGATTATTGTAGAGATAATAAAACCTAAAGTTCTAATTGTAAAACCATAAAAAATCATTGCTAAAACGAAATAAATAGTTGTTTTAAAATCTAGCTTTCTTAAATATTCAAAAGTTAAGAAATCATCATCTTTTTTAACAAAAGAAAGAACTAAAATCAAAATTGAAATAATTATTCCTCCTAATCCAATATAAAAAGGAAAAGTAGAAGCTGTCATTACTTCAAAATGACTACCGGGCATTTTTTTAATACTAAAAACATTAAAAAAATAAAAGCTTGAAAAAGCTAAAAAAAATATTGAACCTATTGCATTCTTTGTCATAATATTATCCTTTAATAAGAAGAGGTTACCCTCTGCTTATCTTATAGAAATCCCATTTCTTTCATTAAAGAACCAATTACTGCTTCTTGATTTTCTAAAAATGATTTAAATTTAGTTGTTGGTTGATATAAATTTGCCCAACCATTTCTTTTTCTAACAACTTCCCATTCAGGAGTATCGTACATTTTTCCAATTACATCAGCAAAAGCTTGTGTTTTTTCTTTTGATAAATTAGGTGCTCCAAAAAATCCTCTCCAGTTTGCAAAGAATGCATCAGCACCCATGCTTTTAAAACTAGGGATTCCTTCAATACTTTCATTTGCAGTCACCCCAATAATTCTAAGTTGACCTTTCATATGTTTTTCTAATACTTCACCAAGACCAGTTGACAGAACATCTACTTCCCCAGTTAATAACCCCGCTAATGCTTTCCCTCCTGCATCATATGGCACATATCTTACACTTGTTGGATTTCCTCCTGCAGCTTTAAAGATTTGTGCTGCAACTAAGTGATCCATTGAACCTCTTGAACTACCACCTGCAATTTTTACTTTTCTTGGATTTTTTTCAAATGCAGTTTTTACATCAGCCCAGTTTTTAAATTTTGAGTCAGTTTTTACAACTAATACACCATAATCAGCAACAACTGAAGAAACTAATGTTAAATCTCTAAATGATTGTGGAAATACACCTTGAAGTGATCTGATTACGATTGGAGTTGAGTTGACCATTAAAGTATTTTTTTGTTTTTTAGCAGTTTCAATGATATAAGCAATAGCTTTACCACCACCTCCACCAGACATATTCTCAAAAGAAGTCTCTTTTACAAGGTTTGATTTTTTAAGTGCTTCACCCACACCTCTGGCAGTTCCATCCCAACCACCACCTGCTCCACCAGGAATTAGAAAGTGAACCTTATCAACAGTTGATGCTACTGAAGATGTAGCTAACCCTGCAACTAAACATCCTGCTAAGGCAAGATTTCTATAAACTTTTGTCATTGAATTTTTCATAATTGTCCCTTTTTTTAATTATAAAAGCAGTTTAAAGGAAAAAAATGTAAGAAAAATAAAAAATATTTAGATATTGGAAATTTGGTCTAAATAAATCAACTTAAATATGTAAATTGTTTATTATAGACCATAGGTAACTAGAAGTTCAGAATCTTTTACTTTGATATTTTTTACAAAACTACCTTGAAAAGAATCTTTAGGAATTTTATAGATAGGGTATTTTTTAAAAAGCTGATTTACCATTGGTTCTAAAGATTTTAAAAAAGTTTTTGTAAATTCATCTCCCAGTCTAAGTTCTGCAAATTTAAAATTATCAATTTTTACATTTTGAAGATAGATAGAAGATTCTTTTTTATTAAAAAGTGGTTCTCCTGAGATTGTGAAATTGCCATATTGAGTTTCTGTAAACATCGTAGCAAAATCTAGATTTATTCCTGCATTAATCCTTTTTGAGTCTTTTGGAATATTAATCTCTGGATTATCAATTTTGATACTTCCAAAAATAAAATCTTTATTTATAGGAAAAGAATCATCAAATGATTGGCTTAATTCACTGGGACTTATACTTAGAGTTAATCCTTCTTTATCTATTTGATGAACACATCCTGATAAGAAAAATAGTAAAAAAATTGAAGAAAATATATATTGTAGTTTTTTATAAAAATTCATTTTATACCTTAATAATAAAGTAGGGCATTTTATCTATATATACATTAGACGTCAATTTGTAGAAATTGGCATATATTTTATAAAATTACCTATTCTAAAAATTTGAATAATGTTTTATAATACAATCAATAAAAAATTAAAAGGAAAATTTATGAGTTTAACATATGATTTTTATAACCCAACAACTATTCACTTTGGAAAAGGACAAGTTTCTTCAGTTGTAAAGCATTTATCAAAAGATAATAAAATATTACTTGTTTATGGTGGAGGTTCTATTAAGAAAAATGGTGTATATGATGAAATATCAAAAGTACTAGAAGGTTTTGATTGGATTGAGTTTAGTGGAGTAGAAGCAAACCCAACTTATGAAACTATGAATAAAGCTGTAGAAATTGTAAAGAGTGAAAATGTAGATTTCATCTTAGCCGTTGGTGGAGGTTCTGTTATTGATGGATGTAAATATCTTGCTGCAGCTTCTTTATATGATGGAGATGGATGGGATTTCTTAGCTGGAAAAGCAGAAGTAGAAAAAGCATTACCTCTAGGTGTAGTTTTAACACTACCTGCAACAGGAAGTGAATCAAATATGGCAGCAGTCCTTTCAAAGAAAGAGACAGATGAAAAAAGATTTTTTCATTCACCTTTTGTATTTCCAAAGTTTGCAGTGCTTGATTCAAGTTATATGAATACATTAAGTGATAGACAATTAGCAAATGGTTTAGTTGATGCTTTTGTTCATGTCTGTGAACAATACTTAACAACTACTAATACATCTTTAGTTCATGATGGGTATAGTGAGACACTATTAAAAGGTTTAGTAAAACTCTCTTGTGATTGGGAAAATAGAAGTGATGCTTTATGGCAAGAAAATTTAATGCTTCTAGCAAATCAAGCTTTAAATGGATTTATTGGTTCAGGTGTTGCACAAGATTGGGCTACTCATTTTATAGGACATGAATTAACAGCCTTCTATGGACTTGACCATGCACAAAGTTTAGCCGTAGTTCAACCACAACTTTTAAGAGTTTTAAGTGAAGATAAAGAAGAAAAAATTCTTCAACTAGGGACAAATGTATTTGGAAAAAAAGGAAGTGTAGAAGAGATAATTGTAGAACTTGAAAAACTATATTCAAGTGTAGGTGTATCTACAAATCTAAATGATTATAATATAGACGATAAAGTTATTGAAAATATTATTCCTGCTTTAGAAGCTCATGGTATGATTGCTATGGGTGAGAATGAAAATATTACTTTAGATGTAAGTGAAAAAATTCTAAAAATGACAATGAAATAATTAGACGATTAAATATTCTTCAAAAGAAGGTTTTGCTTCTTTTGGAGGATAGCCAAAGAAACTTTTAAAATCTCTACTAAATTGTGAACTACTTTCATATCCTATCGCAAATGCCGTATCATTTACTTGGAAACTTTGCTGTGCTAATAATTTATGTGCTTTATTTAAACGTATTTTTTTAATATATTGAAGAGGTGTAAGCGTAGTAATTTTTTTAAAGTGAGTATGGAATGATGAGGTACTCATATCTTCTTCTCTAGCTAGAGTAGGTATATCTAAGTGTTCATTATAATTTTCATGCATAGTTCTAAGACTTCTTGCAATTTTTGCTTCAATTTTTGTATCTAAAAACATCTTGTGTAGAAATGAAGAGTTTTCCCCTGAAGCAATTCTATAGAAAAGTTCTTTTAGTAATGAGTCACCTAAAATTCTTGATTCTTCTTTTGAAGAAAGTGTTTGTAAAACTCTTAATATAGTATCTTCAATTTGAGGTGTTACATTATCTGAAAATATTCCTAGTTGACTTGTTTTTGATTTAGAATTTAGGGCATTTTTATTTGCTATTAAATCAATAATTTCATACATAATTTTTTTATCAATAGTAATGAGTAGACAAATAAATGGCTCATCATTAGAAGCAATGGTTTCACACTCAAAAGGAATAGTAGTAGGAACAACTAAATAGTTTTGAAAATTGTAATTAAAGATATTCTCCCCTAAGTAACCTATCTTTTCTCCTTGTAAAACTATAATTAGGCAAAGGTCATAAATGAGTGGAGCTCGTGGAACTGCTTTTGTAGTTTTGTATATAGCAATATCTTTTATAAAAGTTTGATGTAAACCGTCTTTGTTAATAAGTGTATTTGTAAGTTTGATTATTTCATTGTTCATAATATTTTCCTATTTTATAGAAGTATTATATCTTTTTTGAAAAATAAATGTATGAATGCTTTTATAAAGTATATAGAAAATTCTCTAAAGTTTTAAAAAGACTTGACAAAAGTTTGATATCAAACTATAATTTGGGAATAAGTTTGATATCAAACTAAATTTAGACAAAGGAAAAATTATGAATCAAAGATTTATAACAAAAATATTGTTGCTAGCATCTCTATTTACTGGATATGTAATGGCAGGTAATTTATCACAGGAGAAAAAAATGGATACACAAAAACAACAAGTAGTAGAATTGTTAGATTCAATTGAAAATGGAAATTCTGCACCAATAGGATATATTAACCCAAATAAATATATTCAGCATAATTTAGCAGTAAAAGATGGATTGGCTGGATTTGGAGAAATTATGAGTTTATTGCCAAAAGGAAGTGCAAAAGTAAAAGTGATTAGAGTATTTAAAGATGGAGAATTTGTATTCACACATACAAAATATAACTTCTTTGGTCCAAAAGCTGGATTTGATATTTTTAGATTTGAAGATGGCAAAATTGTAGAACATTGGGATAACCTTCAGACTATTGAAGAAAAAACTGCAAGTGGGAGAACTCAATTTGATGGAGCAGTTGAACTTCAAGACCTTGCTAAGACGCAAGAGAATAAAACTTTAATTAAGAATTTTATCAGTGATGTATTATTTGGTAAAGCACCAGAAAAAATCACTCAATATATTTCAACAACAGAATATCTTCAACACAATCCAAATGTAAAAGATGGATTAGATGGACTAGGTGAAGCTTTGAAGTCTTTAGCAGAAGCAGGAATGCCAATGGTATATGAAAAAAATCATAAAATTTTAGGTGAAGGTAACTTTATTCTTTCTACTAGTGAAGGTAAGTTTATGAATAAACATGTAGCTTTTTATGATTTATTTAGAATAGAAAATGGAAAGATTGTTGAGCATTGGGATACAATCGAAGAAATTCCACCAGAAGATAAATGGCAAAACAATAATGGAAAGTTTTAATAGTATTGAGGGAAACCTCAGTACTTTTGAATATAGATTTAACTCAAAATCAAATATAATAAATCATGCCAAATATTAATGCAATAATTTCAACTATTTCAAAAATACATAGTGGTGCTAATAAGATGATTGTTTCTGAGTTAAAAAATCATGACTTAGAAGGTCTAGCTCCTTCTCATGGAGATATTTTAATTCTTCTTTATGAAAAAGAAGAAGGTATCGCAATGAATCAGATATCTTTAAAAATTGGAAAAGATAAATCAACAGTAACAGCACTTATCAATAAGCTTGAAAGATTAGAACTTTTAGAAAAGTTTAAAAATGAAAAAGATAGTCGTAGTACATTAGTAAGACTTACTAAAAAGGGTTTAGATACAAAACCAATAGTAATGGACAAGATTTCAAAAAAATTGCTTCAGAGAGCTTATAGTAACTTTTCAGAAAAAGAGAAAAAAGAACTTTGTATGTTACTTGAGAAGATGAAAGAGAATTTCTAAATTTTATCAAGTAAAGAGTTTATAATTTTTGTAGTAAAGTGTTTTTGTAAATAAGTAAAACCAACAATAAAAATAATACCAATCCCTAATGTGAATAAAATACTTAAGATAATTAATGTAAGTAGGATAAGTACATAAAACTGTTGAAGTTCACCATCAATTGATAAACTAAAACTATTTTTTGTTTTTTCTAGATTTATTGATAAATTGTATTTTAGAATAGAGCTTTTAAAACTATTTAAAAGAAGTGTATTATTTTTTATTTGAGATGTTTCTTCTGAAAAAACTTTTATCTTTTTTTCAATAGTAGCTAAAATTTCTTCTTTACTTTTTTGTGAAGATATTTGTTTTCTTATTCCTACGTCAAACAATCCCATAGATATCCTTTTAATATTTGATTTAGTATATCAAGATTATTTTTTATATTGTGGATTTTAGTGGATGGAAAATATACAGTTGTATATAGTATTTTTTCAAGGCATAAAAAAAGGGGGATGAAATTTTCATCCCCCTTTTTATTTGGCTAACACATTTTAATTAAGCGTTAGGCCCTTCTAATTCATCAGAATAGTCAGCTGCTGCCATTCTAACTAATTGTCTATATCTATATTGTGCATCAGTCTTATTTTGTGCAAATAATCTATCTGCTTCTTCTGGATTGGCCTTTTTAAGGTTGATATATCTATTTTCTTGCATTAAGAAATGTTCATATTTCGTCCAATCAGGTTTTTTACCAGAAATTTTAATTGGGTTTTTACCAGCATCTGCAAGTCTTGGATCAAATGTATAAATTGGCCAGTAACCACAATCAGTAGCTAATTGTCCTTGGTCAACTGATTTCATTAATCCACCTTTGATACCATGTGCAATACAAGGAGAGTAACCAATAACTAATGAAGGACCAGGATATGCTTCAGCATCTTTAATCGCTTTCATTGTCTGCTTTTGACTAGCTCTTGAGTTGATTTGTGCAACATAAATGTTACCGTAAGTCATAGTGATATAACCTAAATCTTTCTTAGCTGATTGTTTACCATCATTTGTAAACTCTGCAATTGAACCAGCACGTGCTGCTTTAGATGATTGTCCCCCAGTATTTGAGTAAACTTCTGTATCCATTACAAGTACGTTTACATTTTCACCTGTTGATAATACATGGTCAAGTCCACCGTAACCGATGTCGTAAGCCCAACCATCACCACCGAAGATCCATTGAGATTTTCTAACGATGTATTTTTTAAGAGAAATTAAATCTTTTACACCTGGCTCATCAGCATGTGCTTCAAGTGCAGGTACAAGTAAGTCTCTTAATCTTTGAGTTTTAGGACCATCATTTCTATCTTCAATCCACTCTTTAAATAATGAAACTAATGGATTAGAAACGCTATCCATATTTTTTTCCATGATTGTCTGAATTCTATTTCTAATAGTTTCGTTTGCGTGATGCATACCAAAACCAAACTCAGCAGTATCTTCAAATAGTGAGTTAGCCCATGCTGGACCTTCACCCTTGTCATTTTTAGTATATGGAGTTGATGGTGCAGAAGCAGCATAGATTGAAGAACAACCAGTTGCATTTGCGATCATAGCTCTATCACCGAATAATTGAGTGATTAATGTGATATATGGAGTTTCTCCACAACCTGGACAAGCTGAATGGAATTCAAATAAAGGTTTCGCGAATTGAGAACCTTTTAATGTATCTTTAGAAACTACATAATCTTTATATTCAACATCATTGAATAAGTAATCAGCATTTTCTTGCTCACCTTTAGCAATCTCTTGTTCTGTTGGAACCATTACAAGTGATTTTTCTTCTGTAGGACAAACGTCAACACAAACGTTACAACCAGTACAATCTAAAACAGAAATTTGGATTTTGTATTTATAGTTACCTTTAATACCTTTTCCAGTTCCATCAATTGAATGTTCTTTAACACCTTGAGGTGCATTTTCGATATCTTCATCATTTAATAAGAACGGACGAATTACTGCATGTGGACACTCAAATGCACATTGGTTACATTGGATACAGTTATCTTCAATCCACATAGGAGTGATATCAGAAATACCTCTTTTTTCGTATTTAGTAGAACCACCTTCTAATGTTCCATCTTCTCTATCTTCAAAAATAGATACTGGAAGTTCATTTCCTTTTGCAGCATTAACAACTTTTGCAAAGTTTTCAACATATTCAGAACCAACGTATTCAGAGTTAACTACTAATCCTGTTGTTTTAAGGTTTGACCATTCTGGGTCAACTGTAACTTCTTCAAGGCCATCTGCACCATTTTCAATTGCATCGAAGTTCATTCGAACAATTAAATCACCTTTGCTTGAATAAGATTTTTCAGCAAATTCTTTCATATAACCTTTTGCTTCTTCAAATTCAATAACATTTGCTAATTTAAAGAATGCAGATTGCATGATTGTATTTGTTCTAGTCCCAAGACCTAAGTCTCTTGCAATTTTAGTTGCATTTAGTACATAGAATTTTGCTTTTTTATCAGCAAGAAGTTTTTTAACTCTTTCAGGCATAGTATTAACTACTTCTTCCGCACTATGAATAGAGTTCATTAAGAAAGTACCACCATCTCTTAATCCATCAATTACTTCATATTGCTCTAAGTAAACTTCTTTAGAACAGGCAACAAACCCTGGGTTTGTTACAAGATATGTTGATCTAATTGGGTTTGGAGAGAATCTTAAGTGAGATCTAGTAAATCCACCCGATTTTTTTGAATCATATGCAAAGTAAGCTTGTGCATATAAATCAGTTTTATCACCGATAATTTTAACAGAGTTCTTATTAGCTCCAACAGTACCATCAGCACCAAGACCATAGAATAAACACTCTCTTACTTCATCAGAAGTTACAGATACATTATCCCCTACATCAATAGATAAATGTGTTACATCATCATTAATACCAACAGTAAATCCATTTTTAGGTTTTTCTGATGCTAAGTTATTAAATACTGCAATAACATCATTTGGTTTAAAGTCTTTAGAAGATAATCCATATCTACCACCAATAATTAGTGGTTGTTTTTCTTCCTCATAGAATACATTTCTAACATCTAAGTATAATGGTTCACCTAATGAACCAGGCTCTTTTGTTCTATCAAGTACACAAATTTTTTCAACTGAATCTGGTAATACATTCATAAAGTATTTAGTTGAGAATGGTCTATATAAATGAACAACTAGTAAACCAACTTTTTCTCCCGCTTCCATCATGAAGTCAATTGTTTCTTTAATTGTTTCATTTGCAGAACCCATACATATAATGATATTTGTAGCGTCTTTTGCTCCATAATATGTAAATGGTTTATATTCTCTTCCAGTTACTTTTGAAATTTCTTCCATATAACCATTTACGATATCTGGCATTGCATCGTAGAACTTATTACATGCTTCTCTTCCTTGGAAGTAGATATCATCATTTTGTGCAGAACCTCTAGTTACTGGTGATTCTGGGTTAAGTGAAGTATCTCTAAATTTTTGAACTGCTTCATAATCCAATAATCTATCAAATACATCATAGTCCATTACTTCAACTTTATTAATTTCATGTGATGTTCTAAATCCATCAAAGAAGTGCATAAATGGAACTCTACCTTTAATTGCTGCTAAGTGAGCAATTCCACCTATATCCATAACTTCTTGTACTGAACCAGAGGCTAACATACAGTAACCTGTAGCTCTTGCACTCATAACATCTTGATGATCACCAAAGATTGATAATGCATGTGCTGCAAGTGCCCGTGCTGAAACATGAATAACACTTGGTAGTAATTGACCAGCCATTTTATACATATTAGGTATTTTTAATAAAAGACCTTGTGAGGCTGTATATGTAGTTGTTAAAGCACCTGCTTGTAAAGAACCATGTACAGTTCCCGCAGCACCTGCTTCAGATTGCATCTCAATAACTTTTGGAGTAGTACCAAATAAGTTAAGTTTTCCTTGTGCTGCCCACTTTTCAGTATTATCACCCATTTGTGAAGAAGGTGTAATAGGATATACACCAGCTACTTCAGTAAATGCGTATGATACATGTGCTGCCGCTTCATTTCCATCCATTGTAGCAAATAGTTTACTCATATAATAATCCTTATCTATTTAATGTTTGTTTATATATAGATATTAATTAAACTAAACTTATAGATGCTTGAATTAAGACAATTTTAATTAATTTTTTTAATTAAATACACAATCTATGTTTAATTTAAGGTTTGAAAGGATAATCCTGTAAACATATGCTAATTTGGGGATTTTATTATCGACATATGACAAATAGTCATAAGTAAAAATTATAATTCTAAGACTGAGAGATTTCTTTTATAAGTTTTACTGCATCAAGAGGATTCTTTGCTATATAAGGTGTATGCTCTTTTAATGTTTCTTCTGCTCCATATCCACATAATACTCCAACAGAATTTATCCCTGCAGAGTTTGCAGCAATTAAATCAAGTTCTGTATCACCAATCATCCAAATATCACAAGTATTTTTTATCTTCATTAAATCTAGTGTTCTATGAATTGGCTCGGGATGGGGTTTTGGATTTTCAACATGTTCACGTCCTGTTACATGTTCAAAATGTTGCATAATATTCATATGCTCTAAAAGTTGTTCACTATATAATCCAGTTTTTGTAGTAACTATTGAAAGTCTTGCAAATGTTCCTGCAAGTTCAATCGCTTCACGTGCAAAGTCAAGTAATTCAGTTTGTTGTTTTGAAATGATTTTATATCTATCTTTATAAGCTTCTACATAATCCCAAACAATTTCTTGAGAAATACCTAAGTCTTGGTACATAATATCAAGTGGATAACCAATTAAGGCTTTAATATCCTCATCTGTTCCTTTGAAATCAAAATCAAGTTTTTCAAATGTATGATGAAACGTTGATACAATAGCATCAGTAGAGTCAATAAGTGTTCCATCTAAATCGAAGAGAATAATTTTTTGCATTAGGTACCTTTTTTAATTGTAAAGAAGTGTAATATATTATTCATTATAAGTTCATAATAGAAATAAATTAGTTCATTTAATAATTAGGGTTTTATCCAATCTTTTTGATTATGAGTAATACCAATAAAAGCTGGCTCAATATTTTTAATCTCTGAATTAACAACTGTTATAGAATTAGGAATGTATAAAAATAAATATGGAATATCATCTGTAATCTTTTTAAAAATAGTTTTATAAATTTCACCTAGTTTATTTCTATCAATAGTAGTAGAACCTTTTTCTATTAACTTATCGACTTCACTATTTTTATAACCAACTAAATTAAATCTACCTAATTTATCAGAATCAGAATGCCATAATGGATATGCATCTGGCATTAAGGCTAAACTCCATCCTAATAATACTGTTTCAAATTTTCTCGGGTGAACTATTGTATTTAAAAAAGCTTGCCATTCCATAACCCTAATTTTTACTTCAACACCAATTTTTGCTAATTGGTATTGTAATATTTGGGCAGCATTGATTCTTATCTCATTTCCTGTATTTGTTACAAGTTCAAATGAAAATGGGTTTTGTTCATCAAATCCTGCTTCTTTCAAAAGCTGTCTTGCTTTTTCTAAATTAGGCTTTGTTTCTTTTATTTTGTCATTAAAAGCAAAACTTCCAGGTAGAAAAGGGCCATTACAAACTTTCCCATGTCCAAAATATAAAATATCAACCATTTCTTGTCTATCAACTCCAAGTGACAGTGCTTGTCTAATTCTAATATCTTGAAATTTTTTATTTCTAAGATTAAATCCTAAATAAGAATAACCAGTACTTGGTTTTTCTATTATTTTATAATCTTTTTTAAACTTATCAGATATCTGTCTATCAATTTGAAGAGGAGTTAATCCTCCTAAATCTAGTTGTTTTTGTTTTAACATTAAAAATGAAGTAGTTGGATCTGGCAAAAATTTATAATAAAGTTCATCAATTTTTGGTCGACCTTCAAAATAATCATCATTTGCAATAAGTTTTATATCAGATGCATTTTTAAATGATTCAAGTTTATAAGAGCCAGTACCAATTGGATTTTTATTAAATGAACTCGTCATGATATTTTTTTCATTTTTTAAAATATGTTCAGGAAGTATTCCTACCATCCATGGAACTAATGCTTTGAAATATGGTCTTTTGTAAATAATTTCAACTGTAAAATCATCAAGTGCTTTTACACTTTTTACTTCTTTATAATTTGATATGATTGATGTAAATACTTTTGGATTTTTAATTGTATTATATGTAAAGATAACATCTTTTGCCGTAAGTTGTATTCCATCATGCCATTTTACATTCTTTTTTAATTTTATAACTAGTCTAGTTTCTGACTCAAATTTATATGAACTTGCTAAATCTGTTGTTATATTTCCATCTTTGTCATATTTTAACAAACCATTAAATATCCAATTAGCTATTTCAGAGCTGGCGCTATCATTTGCCAAAATAGGATTTATTCTACTAGGACTTGAACTCATAGATAGATTTAATGTAGATGCAAATATAAAATTTAAAAATAGAGTTAATAGTATAAAAATTTTCATGGAGGTATTCTATAGTCTTTTTAATGAATAGTTTGTAAAAGACATAAAAAAAGGAGCAACTTTCGTCGCTCCTTTGTAAAAATTGTAAAAGTAAAAACTTTTGAAAATGCCAATTATCTTTTTGAAAATTGAACTGATTTTCTTGCTTTTTTTCTTCCGTATTTTTTTCTCTCAACTGATCTAGCATCTCTTGTTAATAAACCATAAGGCTTTAAAACAGCTCTGAATTGCTCATCATAAGCAACTAAAGCTCTAGAAATACCATGTCTAACAGCGTCAGCTTGTGCAGAATAACCTCCACCTAAAGTTTGAACAACAATGTTTACAGAAGTTTCTTGTTTACATACTTCTAATGGTTGTAAAACTCTTTTTTTAATAGCTTCGTGTCCACCTAACCATGCATCTAAAGATTGACCATTAATTGTAAGTTGACCAGTTCCGTTCTCTAACCATACTTTTGCAATAGAAGATTTTCTTCTACCAGTTGCATATAATTTTGCCATTAGTCTTATCCTTTAATTTGCGCAGAGTGTGGGTGTTCAGAACCTGCGTATACTTTTAATTTTTTTAACATTACTTTTCCAAGTTTAGTTTTTGGAAGCATACCTCTAGTAGCTAATTTGAATAACTTTTCAGGGTTATTATCTAGCATATCAGACATTTTGTGAGTTTTAGTACTACCAAAATAACCTGAGTGTGTATAGTAATTTTTATCTTCTAATTTTGCACCAGAAAATCTAGCTTTAGAAGCGTTAATAATAATTACGTTATCTCCACAATCTACGTGAGGAGTGAAAGAAGGTTTATGTTTACCTCTTAAAATTGTTGCAACTTCAGTAATAATTCTACCGAAAATTTTGTCAGTCGCATCAATTATAATCCAATCTTTTTGAACTTCGATAGCTTTTGCCATTTGAGTAAATTTCATTTATTTTCTCCGATTTTGTTAATGAGGTGGAATAATAGTGTAGTAGCACTTAAATAAACCTTAAATTAAGTAGGATTTAATATTTTATGATAAATTCAGAACCTTTATCAATTTCACTAATTATTTCTAGTTCAAAATCATGTAAATTAAGTATTGAATAAACTATGAAAAGACCCAATCCTAAAGAATTATTCCAACCATTTTGAGAAACTCTATAAAATTTTTGATTTATCTTTTTTAAATCACTTTCATCTATTCCTATCCCTTTATCATGAATAGATATGGATTTTTGGCTAAGTTTAACGATAACATCATCTTCTGAATATTTAAGAGCATTTTCAATTAGATTTCCTAAGGCCATAGAAAAAAGTGTTTGATCAATTTTTAAATTTATATCATCACCTTCTAAATGAATTTCTCTATTTTTATATCTTTCTTTTAAATCAGAAATTATATCTTCAGATATTTCTTTTATAGAACAAGGGGCAGTAATGATTTGCTGTTTACCTTCTTCTAATTTAAGTGTTAGTCTTAATTTGTCAATAATATCTGACATCTTATTACCATTAGAATAAATCTTTTTTAGAAATTTCTCTTTCATTGGTTCTGGTAAATCTTTATCATTTAAAATAGTTTCAGCATATCCTGAGATAATTGCAATTGGATTTTTAAATTCATGTGAAATTGCGGAAATTATTTCATCTTTTTGTCGATTAGCAAGTTTTAGTTTAGCAGTTTGTTTAGCTTTTTGTCTATCTCTTTTTGAAAGTCTTTCTGATACTTTATTTAAAAGACGTGTAATTTTATTAAATTCTTCAGAAAAGTCAGAATAGAGTTCATATTTTGGTTTTTTATTACTTAATTCAATTAGATAATTTAATATAGAATTTGTTTCATTTTTTATTTTAATACTAAGGAAATATGTTGCAGTAAATGCCATAATCATAAATATTGCAATAAAACCAACAATTTGATACGCTAGCCTTGTAAAGTTGTCTTTAATTTTTGCAGTATAATCTGCAAGTCTAATATAATAAATGTCGTCATCAATTACAATTTTTTTAGCTACGTAAAGAAGTTCCTCTTGTAATGTGTTAGAAAATCTAATCGTTTTTCCATAACCTTCATATTTTGCATGAATAATTTCATATCTGTTCGCATGATTTTCCATTTGATTTTTATTTTTATCACTATCCGCAATAACAACACCATCTTCATCAATTATTGTAATTCTTAATGCAGTTTTTGCTTTAAAGGTTTTAATTATGTAGTCAATATTTGAAAATGAAGTAAAGGATATAGAAAGAGAATCAATATTTTGAGATAGATTTTTTTCAACTTGATTAAGATATATATTTTTTGACCAATAATAAGTTGTTGCACTCAATACTAGTAGAATTAAAAAAAATATACTTGAGAAAGTTCTAAAAAAAAGTTGATGTAGTTTTAGCAAAATATGTAACCTTCTCCTCTTATAGATTTAATATATTCTTTTGTATTATCTGGGTCAACTTTTGCTTTTAATCTTTTTATAGCAACGTTTACAGTTTTTAATTTTTTGTCAAAAGAATCATCCCATACTGTTTCAAGAAGATGTTCTCTTGTCATTAAAATATCCTTATTTTTTAGAAATTCTAAAAATAAATCATGTTCTAAATGTGTTAATTCTACTTCTTGTGAATCTATGTAAAATTTTTTGTTTGATGATTTGTATGTAATATCTTTTACTTTTAGAATATCAACATCTTTTGATGCTCTTTTTATAACAGCTTTTATTCGTGCAAGCATCTCTTTTATATTAAATGGTTTTGTTATATAGTCATCAGCATGTGAATCAAAACCTTCTAAAATATCTTCATCTTTATCTTTTGCTGTTAAATAAATCACAGGAGAGTTATATCCCTTTTCTTTTACCTTTTTAATAAAAGTTGTTCCATCAATTCCTGGGAGATTTCTATCCATTAAAATAAGGTCAATATTTTCTTCATCAAAAACTTTTTCAAGTTTTTGATTAACATTTAAGAATCCAATTGTTTCATAACCTTCTTTTTGAAGAGTATATTCTAAAAGTTCTAATATATCTTCTTCATCTTCAACAATTAAAATTAGTTTATTGTTCATTTCTCAACTTCTTTTCTATATCTTTTTTTTTATCTGATATTTTTTCACTTTTCCTATCATCTTCATATTCAATTACTGTATCTTTCGATATTTTAATAACTCCAGGAGAGTATTTAATAGAAAGGATTCTAAAAATAAAGAAAACAAAGATTACAAAAAGTAAGAATAGAATTGTAAAATAATCTTTATTTGTATGAGAGGCATAAATAATTACATCTCTAATCAAAAATATAATAAAAATATCTATTACAAATCTAAGTCTTAATTTCTCTTTTTTTATGAAGTCTGAAATCATTTTCACAACTTCCATTACTACAATAAATTCAAGAAGTAAAACAATTGTTTTACTAAATTCAAAACCTGCAACCATTACAATAGTGAATATTACAACTGCTGCAAGTACCTCATAGTTTGATCTAAAGTATTTTCGTATATTTGTTAATGCTCTTTTCATAAAAAAATTATAACATAATGTGAATTATGCTTGTTCAATCTCCCCACCGACTTCAGCAAATACCAAAAGGTTTGCAATTGAAGATGCTCGACCTGATATTTTTTCTAATTTTCTTAGGCTACTTAGTACTTCAAAATAGTCTTTTGAAAGTTCAATATTTTTTGTAATAAGTTTAAGTATATTTTTTTCAACCATTGAATATAAATCATCAGTTTTACTATCTTCAACAGAAACTTTGTTAAACATCTCTTCTATGATTTTATCATCAGTTTCTTTTATCATATCTAATGATGTTTGAAGAGCTAAGTTTGCTGATTTTAATAAAGGAATAGCGTATTCTAATATAGTATGTTTATCTAAATCATCAGTGAAAGACTTTTTAAAAGTCTTGATGAATGTTTTTGAATAGGTACTTGCTCTTGTTATTTCATTTGTAATTTTTAAAAATGAAACCATTTCTCTTAAATCTCTAGCTTCAGGAGAATACAATGCTAAAGTTTTAACTATTAAATTATCAATTTCATTTGATTTAATAGCAATTTTTTTAATTGATAAACTAATATCTTTTAACATTGACAAGTCATTTTCTTTTAAAGCTGAAAGAGATACTTTATTTGCATAAGTAACTATCTCTCCCATTTCAAAAATTTCATTTTTGATTGTTTCTATTTTTTCTTGATATGGTTTTAACATTATCCGAACCTTCCTGTAATATAATCTTCTGTTTTTTTATTTGATGGATTAACAAAGATAGTCTCTGTTTCATCATATTCAATCATTTTTCCAAGGTGGAAAAATGCTGTATAGTCTGCAATTCTTGCTGCTTGTTGCATATTATGAGTAACTATAATAATCGTATATTTCTTTTTAAGTTCTAACATAAGAGCTTCAATTTTTTCAGTTGAAATTGGGTCAAGTGCTGATGTTGGCTCATCCATTAAGATAACTTCAGGTTTTACTGCAATTGTTCTTGCAATACATAGTCTTTGTTGTTGTCCACCTGAAAGTGACGTCCCTGGATCATTTAGTTTATTCTTAACTTCTTCCCAAAGACCAGCATCTCTTAAAGATTTTTCAACTAATTCATCACATGCTTTACCTTTTTTTACAATACTATGTTTTAATGGTGCATATGCAACATTGTCATAGATTGATTTAGGAAAAGGATTTGGTTGTTGAAATACCATACCTACTCTTTTTCTAACACTTACTTCATCAACATCTTTATCATAGATATTTTTCTTGTCAATTACAACTGAACCATCAATTTTTACGATAGAGATTAAGTCATTCATTCTATTTAGACATCTTAAAAATGTAGATTTACCACATCCTGAAGGTCCAATTAAAGCAGTAATTTTATTTTCATAAAGTGGTACAGAAATATTGTGAACTGCATGGTTCTCTCCATACCAAAGATTTAATTCTTTTACATCTACTTTAATTGTATTTTTATTCTCTTTTGACATCTTTTAAATCCTTACCATTTTACTTCAAATTTTTTTCTAAGATAAATTGCAAATGCGTTTAGTGAAATTAATATTGTTAATAACACCATAATTCCCGCAGCTGTTTTTTCGATATACATTCTCTCTGGCATACCAGCCCAAGTAAATAGTTGGGCAGGCATAACTGTTGCTGCATCCATAACTGAACCTGGAGCATCGGGAATAAATGCAATCATTCCAATAATAATTAAAGGAGCTGTTTCTCCCATCGCTTGTGCTAATCCAATAATTGAACCAGTTAATATTCCTGGAAAAGCTAAAGGTAAAACGTGATCACGTGTAACTTCAATTTTTGTAAGTCCCAATCCATATCCTGCTTGTCTAATAGAATCAGGAACAGCTCTTAATGCAGCTCGTGAACTTACAATGATAATTGGTAAAGTCATAAGTGCTAATGTTAATCCCCCAACCATAGGTGAAGATCTAGGGAGTCCAAAAAGGTTGATAAATATTGCAAGACCTAAAAGACCAAATAAAATTGATGGAATAGCTGCAAGATTATTTATATTTACTTCAATAATTTGAGTAAACTTATTATCTTCTGCAAATTCTTCAAGATAAATTGCTGTCATAACTCCAATTGGAAAAGCAAATGCCATTGTGATAAGTAGTGTTAATATAGAACCTACTACTGCAGACTTTAAACCTGCAAATTCAGGAATTTTTGAATCACCATTTGTAAAAAAGATTTTATTAAATTTTAATTCAACAGTATTAGATGCTTTCATTTCATCTACTAAAGCTCTATCTTTCTTCTTCAGTTTATAGTAGTGACCTTTAACATATTGATCAACTTGATCATCAGCTAAAACCCATGTATTAATTGTCTTTCCCATAAGTTCAGGGTTTGCTTCTACTAGTCTAGGAATTCCTCTTAGCCAAGCTCTTGAGATAATCTTTCTATATTTTCTATCTACAGCAGTTCTACTATTTTTTATAGTTTCTTCGTTGTAGGTAACTGGAACTTTTAAATAAGCTTGCTCAAAAGCGGGAGCACCTTTTGAAATAATATCAAAAAGGAAAAATGCTAAAAATGCAATTGAAAAGATTAAAGAAGATAATGTAAAAGTCTTAAATCTTTTTGAACTTCTGTGTCTTGCATTTAATGTAGGATCATAAAACGGATTATTTTTATTTTTTTTACTCATAATGTATTCACTTTATATTTTTCTTTGAATTTTCTTATTAGCATTAATGAAACAATATTTAAAACTAATGTAACTGCAAATAGAGCTAAGCCTAATGCAAAAGCTGAAAGAGTCTCTGGTGAATTAAATGCTTGGTCACCAACAAGTGCATCAACAATTCTAACCGTAACTGTTGTCATATCTTCAAGTGGATTAATTGAAAGGTTTGGCCTAAGTCCTGCTGCCATTACAACAATCATTGTTTCTCCAATTGCTTTTGAAAAACCAAGTAATGTTGCTGAAATGATTCCGGGAAGAGCTGATGGTAAAACAATATCTCTAATAGTTTCACCCTGTGTCATACCTAATCCTAAAGATGCTTTTCTCTGAGAGTCTGGAACTGCACGAATTACATCATCACTTAAAGATGAGATTACAGGAATAATCATTATCCCCATTACAACTCCTGAAGCAAGTGCTGAATTAAAAGTAGCTTCTAATCCAAGAAGATCTGCACCTTTTACAATAAGTGGTGCAACTGTAATTGCTGCGAAAAATCCATAAACCACTGTTGGGATACCTGCAAGAACTTCTAATATAGGTTTTAAATAATCTCTAGTTCTATTTGATGCATATTCACTCATGTAAACGGCACTTCCAAGACCTACTGGTATTGCAACTGCCATTGCAATAAGAGTAATCATAAATGTACCAGCAAAAATTGGGACAGCCCCAAATTTACTTCCTACAATACCTGGTGACCATTCTGTTCCTGTTAAAAAATACCAAAAGCTTCTTAATTCAAAAAAAGCTAATGCTTCGAACAGAATCGAAAATAAAATACCAAAAGTTGTTAAAATAGAAATGGTTGCTGCAGTGATCAACGCTATCTTAATTACTTTTTCTTTTATTTCAGTTGATTTGTTTTTTGATTCAAATGTATGCAAAGGAATGTACCTTTCTTTATTAATTTTTGATATTGTAAAGAATTTAGGTTACATCATGGTTACAGAATACAGCAGACCCCTAAAGGAAAGGGTGTTTCCTTAGATAGTTTTTTGATTTTTCCTAAAGCAGAATTAAATGTTTCTATTTCACAATTTTTCTTAATCTCAATAATTGCAGCACTTATACTTAGAAGTTCAAATTTTCTATTTACTCCAAATCTATCTTTTGAGATAATAAATTGTTTCTGTAAGTCTTCTTCTGAGTATAAACTTGAAACACTATTTTTGAACTCTTTTTGTGTTTCATAAATCAAAGAATAGATATCCTCAAATTTTTTATTTTGGAATCCAACAAAAAAGTCATCTCCTCCAATGTGTGCAATAAAGTTTTCATTAGAAATGTTTTTTTGTAGTATTTCTGAAAACATTAATATTGCTCGGTCTCCTTTTCTAAATCCATAATGATCATTAAAAGGTTTGAAATCATTAAAATCAAAATAAACTATATGTGAATCTATATCTTTTTTAAATACTTTATTAATAAAGTTATCAATTTGTTTATTTCCTGGAAGTTTTGTTAATGGATTTTGATTTTGTGCAATTTCGAGATTTCTCTTATATGAAAGAGATAAAAGATTGTTTAGATTAATAAATCCCTGTCTC
>OJIJ01000027.1_pt1 | contig 27274 bp, 33 predicted proteins | sample 1595891 | NCBI WGS metagenome assembly OJIJ01 (sample SAMN05416853, study PRJEB24817) | seawater metagenome | isolation source: Sea water | place: Canada:Atlantic | collected 2013-11 | reverse complement strand
ACACTATCCTCTTCGTCGGCAGCGTCAGATGTGTATAAGAGACAGATTTTATACTACTCGAAAATATAGAAAAGGGTTTATTATGAGTTTACTTCCTAATGATGCTAAAAAGATTGAAATTGAAAATTCTACAGTTGATTTTTTTGAATTTCTAGAAGATGGTTTAAAAGTTTATTATTTTGATTCATCTGAATGTGCTCCACCTGAACCAATGATTAATGCAATGTTAGGACTACAGTTATTAAAAGATGATAATGAAAAACTTGTTATGATTAATCATAAAGCACCAGGTGGTTTATTTCCAAAAATAGAAAATAATTTTAATTTTGAAGTTAGTAATATTGAAGAAAATAAAGTAAAAGTAGAATTCAGTCATAAAATTGGTTCAAAAGCAAATACTGACTTTTCTCAAAATACTTGTCACTAAAAGTTTATAATGACACCTATTTCTCAAGACTTTGCACCACCATTTAAATTAATAGCTCCATATTTTATTATAGGAGCTATTCTATTTGTAATTAGTGCATTTATACCATTAGGTATAAATTTAGAAAATTTACATTATCTTGATCCACTTGTTTTAGGATGGGTTCATCTTCTATTACTTGGCTTTGTAATGATGATAATATTTGGTGCAATGGCACAATTAATTCCTGTTACTCTTGAAGTAGGACATTTTAGTATAGAGTTCTATTATATTATATGGCCTTTACTTTTAATTGGTACAATTCTAATGAGTTGTGGTTTTTTCTTTTCAAGTTCATTACTTCCATATGGAGGAACAGTTGTCCTAATATCTATGTTTATTTTTCTTGCTGAAGTATTTTTAACAATTAAAAAAGTAGAAAAACTAAACAATATAATGAAAGCTTTATTAGTATCAAATACATTTCTTTTTATTGGCGTTATTGTTGGAATTGTTCTAGCATTAACTTATGCAGGGGCAATCAGTACAGATATAACCTCTCTATTGAAAGTACATGTATATTTAGTTGTTGCAGGATATATATGTATAACTCTAATGGCTTTATCTTTAGTTTTATTACCAATGTTTGGACTATCACATAATTTTTCTCAAAAACCTTTAAATCTTGCTGTAATAATTATGACTATTGGAGTTTCTCTAGTTTTCTTATCCGGAGTATTTAATTTAGCTTCAATTGATTACTTAGGCTATATTTTATCAATACTGTCACTTGGTTTATTTTTATATGAAGTATTTTTAATATACAAAACAAGAGCAAGAAAAGAAAATGATATATACGTAATATCATTATTTGTATCATTTGCGTCACTTTTTTTAGCAATAATACTCATAATTACATATTTTATTACCTACTATCATCCACTAATACTTACAAGTGGTTGGCTAATATTTATGGGTTTCTTTTCCTTTATAATTAGTGGTCATATTTATAAAATAGTTCCATTTTTAGTATGGTTTGAAAAATTTTCTCCACTAGTTGGTAAAGAAAAAGTACCAATGCTTGGGGATATGATTCCTATAACAGCTGCTAAATTTCAATTTTGGTTTAGTTTAGCAGGACTTGTTTTATCAACCATGGGATTACTATTTACAAGTAATGATTTATTTAAAGCTGGTGCTTCATTTTTTATTATTGGAGCAATTTTCTTATTTAAAAATTTAATATATATGATAAGGTTCAAATAATGTATACAAAAGAAGAAATATTTAAAGCAGTATCTACAGTTAACGATCCTGAAGTTGGATTCAACCTTGTAGAAATGGGATTGATATATGATGGAATTTGTAATGAAGAAGGTGACGTAAAAGTTATAATGACACTTTCTACTAAAGCTTGTCCATTACACCAAATGATTGTTCAGTGGGTGGAAGAAGCTGTTCTAAGAGAATTACCAAATGCACAAAATGCAGAAGTAGAAGTTGTATGGGAACCAGCTTGGAATATTACTATGGCAGATGAACATGTTATGAAAGCTCTCTCAGGAAATTAATACTGTGAAGAGTTTTTCTCTTCACAAGTTTTATAAACTATCTAATTTTTTTTGAATAAAGTCTTTTACAATAGAGTAATCTATAGCTTCTCTGAAGTCTTCAAATCTAGCTCCTGATGCATTTACATGCCCTCCACCATTTGCTAGCTTTTGAGCCATTAAAGATACATCAACCTTACCATCGGCTCGAAATGAAGCATTTCCCTTTTTACTAATATCAATAAAGAAATCATAGTCAGAATTTGCTTTTAAAAATGCATTTGCAGGGATAGAAATAGAACCTAAAGTATAAGTTAGTAATCCTTTATGTTCTTTATAAATGACAGTTAAATCTTCTTTTAAATCTTCTAGTGAATTTACTAAATATTTAGCACTTAAATTATCAATTGTATTATCATTATCATCTTGTTTTAAAAAGCTTTTCTTTATTGAATGAATATCATTATCTAGTTTAATATTTCCATCTTCTTCATCTAAGTATTTTGAAGCTTCCTTTAATAAAAAGAGCCTAAATTCTCTATTTAACGCAGGAAATAAAATATTGTTTATTTCACGAACTTTACTTATCATACTAAGTAATACTTTCCCAAATTCAAAATTCTTTTCTTCATCATCAAGCCAAATATCAATTGCATTAACAGCATCTATTAATGGTCTTAGCCATTTTGTTACTTCAGAAGAAAACCCTTCATAAGCTTCAAATATATATTCATATGTAATTTTTGCTGCACATCTTTTTGTATCTAAAAAGTACCAATCGAAAGCATCGGCAGCCTTTTGACCTGTTGCATGATGATCAAGAAGTTGAAGTTTTATATTGAAACCATCTTCTTTTAATTTATTGATATTTTTATTTAAATCTTTAGCTTCATTAAATGTTAAATTTAAATCTGTAATTAGAAAAATTATCTCTTCATTTTTAAATTCTTGTAAATCATTTAATATTTTTTTGATACTAAGTTTAACTTCTAATCCGTAATTAGCATTAAAAAAAAATCCTTCTTTAAAAAATTCTTTTGTAATAAGTTGACAACTGTACCCATCTAAATCTGTATGAGATAAATGAAATAGCTTCATTGAGAGATATCCTTTAAAGTTAACTCTTCTAAAAATATATTAATTCTTCCTTGCAAGTTATTAAGTAAAGGCCATACACTACACGCATTCCCTACATCAGAAGGACATGAAGACATAGAAGGAGAACATTCAAATACAGAAGGTATTCTTTCTTCTGCAACAGTCGTGATCTCTAATATTGTAATTTCGTCATATGGTTTTTTTAATGCAAATCCACCATTTACTCCTCTGTGAGAGACAACGATATTATTTTTTGCAAGATTTTGCATAATTTTTGCTAAAAAAGATTTAGGAATAGTTAACTCACGTGATAAAGCATCCACATTTTTAGGTCTATCACTTTTTGCAATAGATATTAAAGAAAGTAAAGCATATTCACTCTTTTTTGTAAGTAACATATATTTCCTAATTTCGTTTTTAACCAATATTCTACTAGAAGATTGGTTAATATTAATTATTTTTGTAAGTTAATTTATAATTTTATAGTTATATTTAAAAAAAAAGGTTGCAAGAAAACACTTGCAACCTTTTTTAAATAATTAAATGATAGTAATTATTTAGCTCTGATTCCTAAATCTGCAACTAATGCTACGAATTTAGTATAGTCAGTTCTTCTTAAGTATTTAAGAAGTCTTTTTCTTTTTCCTACCATTTTTAAAAGACCTAATCTTGATGAATGATCTTTTTTATTAATTTTTAAGTGCTCTGTTAAAACTTTAACTTGCTCAGTTAAAATTGCAATTTGAACTTCTGCTGAACCTGTATCTTTTTCTTCTCTTCTGTGTTTAGCAATTATGTCTGCTTTTACGTCCTGATCTAAAGCCATAACGACCTCCTAATAGGTATATTAATCTCACTTCATACAAAGTGGACGCGTATTATATATAAAAAAACTTTAAAACTTGTTTAAGTAAAAAGGTCTCTTTATTTAAGGAAAAGGTTCTGTCCGAGGAAGGAGAAAAGCTATTAAAAATTTTTTTTAAGATTGTTTTTTTATTACTACTTGTAAATATTATATTAATGTGTTATAATATTTAATCTAATTTAAAGAAAAGGATATATTATGAGTAAAGTACCATCTTTATTAAATAATTTGGAAGATCCACTATTTAATTTAGAAGAGTCAGAAATATATTCTTTAAAAGAAGCAGTAGAATTAATTAACCTTGAAAAGTACTCATACTCTTTATTTGCTATCTGGAATAGTATAATCATAAATATTCAAAGAAGAATTGAAAATTTTGGAATAAAGAACTTTCTATCAATTCTTGAAAAAAAAGAAAGTTTTAATGTAAATGGAAATAGTTTAAAAGATAGATGGCTTAATATTAATGAATTTAACCTAATCCACTATGCAGAAAAATTAAATATAATTAATCATATAACTCATGATTTAATTACAACACTTTACTGGATGAAATCTAATACAAATATTGAAGAAACAAAAGATATAAATAAAGATGAAATTTTTTCATTATTATATCTTCTAGAAAAAAATCTTTTTTTAAAAAAGTTTAAATATGATAAAAGAAATAAAGAAGCCTTATACACAAAAGATTCTAATTTAAAAAGAAGAAAAAAAGACAAAGAAGAGTTAATTAATAGTTACTCTAATACTCATCAAGAACTACTTTTAAAATCTGGGGTTAAACTTTTTAATGATAATTCACATGAAAATCATCAAGAAACGAAACTTCTTGATTCTTACATATAAAAATTTCTTACTTTAAAGAAGCTAACAGAACTTTTTGCTATAAATATACCTTAGAAAAAAAAAAGGTTTTAATTTATGCAAACAATTATTTTAGACAAAGGCTTAGGTTATAAATTATTCATACTTATGGCATTTACTTTATTTGCTTCAGTAATGTATCAAGGCCACCTATCAGCTGAAAAGATTTATTCTATTTTATTCTTTGCTACTCTTGCACTTAGTGCTTTTCAAATTGCTTCTATATTTTATGTTTTACTAGTAAAAAGAACTTTTGAAATAACAATTGATGAAGAAAACATATCTTGGAAAATATATGACAACAAAAAACTATATAAAAAAACTTCTATTAAAAAAAGTGATGTAAAAGATGTAATCACTGAAGTGAATTTCTTAACTGGAAATTTTTATTCATCTTTTCAAGTTATATTCAAAATGAATAATGATGAAGAAATCATTTTAACAGATGGACTTTTTTATGATTTTGGATTAAAGAAAGCAGAAGACATTTGTAAATTTTTATTAAATAATGACTTAGGTGATGAACAAGATATTAAATTTGCGAAATTAACAAAAGACCTAAATATTAAGTTGGAAGAAGAACAAGTTTTCACTAAAAAAGATGGTAAATCATTTTTTGTAGGAGTGATTTCTAAAAATAAAAAAGAGTTTCTTGGGTTAAGACTTCAAATTGAAAATTTATATCCAGAGTATAAAGATATACAGAAAAATGCAAACAACGAATTTCTTGTAAAGTCAGATACAATTAAAGATAGTTTTATATTTCTACGTTCAAATGCAATTGGTTATGTAGTTGAATTTTACAATGTATCGAGAAAAGAGGATTTAAAATCTTTAAAGCAGATGGGGAAACGACAAAAAATAGGTTTTTAAAACCTATTTCTTAACCACCTGTTTCATAAAATGCTCTAGCTGAAACTGTTGAATCTTCTGACCATTTATTTTTTTCAGGTTTATTTGCTAATACATCTTTAAGTATTGCAGCTGCTTTATCTATTTCATTATTTTGAATTGCTTCTTTTATACTTTGTGAATCTTCAAAATATAAACATGGAATTAGAACTCCACTTGCAGTTAATCTAATTCTATTACACGTGGCACAGAAATCATCTTTATGAGGTTCAATGATTCCAAAAACATATCCATCATCTGTTTTATAATCTTGAGAAGGAGAGCTTCCTGTTCTTTCAAGTTTTTCAAATTTATATTTTGCTTTTAATATATTTTGTATTTGAATAGAATCATAACCTTTTGCAGAACTATCTGCATGATCATTTTCCATAAACTCAATAAATCTTATTGGATAGTTTTTTTGTTTACAGAACTCTAAAAGGTCACATAGTTCGCTATCATTTATACCTTGCATTGGAACACAATTTACTTTTATTTTAAGTCCTGCATCATCTGCTGCTTGAATTCCTTTTAAAACTGTTGATAATACATCTTTTTGCGCAATTTTATGTGCAACTTCAGGGATAAGACTATCTAAAGATACATTTATTCTTTTTAATCCTGCATCAGCAAGCTTTTGAGCTGACCCAGGTAAAAGATAAGCATTTGTAGTCAAAGCAAGGTCAATATCATCCTTATATTCTGAAATCATCCTTACAAAGTTATCTAAACCTTCTCTTAAAAGTGGTTCTCCACCAGTAATTCTAACTTTTTTTACACCTTCATCAATTGCTACTTTTATAAATTTAAATAGATCTTCATATGATAATAAATTTTCTTTAGGAACCCATGAAAATGGCTTCTCCGGCATACAATACTGACATCTAAAATTACATCTTTCTGTAACAGAAACTCTTAAATAATCAACTTCTCTTCCATATCCATCTACTAACATATCATCCTACTTAATTAAAAATTTCGTTAGCATATTATAAACTCCCTTAAAGAAAAAATATTTTGAGGTGTGAAATTACTATACAAGATACTATTAAGTCAATAGATTTTTTTGATGAACTAGATGATGGACAAATAGAACAATTAACATCAATATCAACTGTCGTCTCTTATCCTAAAAAGTCTATACTATATTATGAAAGTGATTCAAATACACAAATACTGTTTTTAGTGTCAGGACTTCTTAAAATATATAAACTAGATAAATTTGATAACGAAATTTTTCTTTATCATGTTTATAAGAATTCTATGATTTCTGAATTAACAAGATTAGATGATGAATCAATTTATTGTTTTTCTAATGCGGAATTCACAGAAGATTCATCTGTATTATCTATTGATTATAAAAAATTTAAAAATCTTTTCTTAAATAAAAATATTTTAACTATTAAATTGATGAATACACTTCTTGATAAAACTCATCAATTACAATGTATTGTAAATAGAGAACTTGTTTTTGATGCCACGGCAAAAGTTGCATTTATGTTAAATCAAGATTTAGAAATGTTTAATAAATTAAAAAGACAAGAAGTATCTTTTATGCTTCATATTCAACCAGAAACTTTATCAAGAGTTTTAAAAAGATTAACAAGAAATGAAACAATAGAAGTAACTGAAGGAAATGTAAATATATTAAATGTGGAGATGCTCATCTCTACATTTAGAGGAGTAGGAGTATGACAACAAATACTATCAGAGCAAAAATTCGGGTGATCGGTGCATTAGTCGTTATTCTTATGCTTTCAATAGTCGGAACAACTATATATTTAAATGCAAAAAATAAAAAAGATGCATTAATTATAAACATTGCGGGTAAAGAAAGGATGTTAACACAAAGAATTTCTAAAAATATTTTTTATTTGTATCATAACAATTCAAAAAATACTACAGAACTTGATTCAGCAACTGAAGAATTCATCTATAGTTTAAACTCTTTAAAAGAAGGTAATCCTTTAATTGGCATTGCAAAAGCACCTACGGAGGATATAGCTTCACAAATAGCAAAAATAGAAATCCTTTGGAATACTTTTTATATAAATATTCAGAAATTTAAAGAACTTTTAATTGTTAGAGGTCAAAATCAAAATGAATTAATTATTAAAAGTACCGTTAACTCTGTTTATAATACAAATAATAACCTATTGCAAGAAGTAGATAATTTGGTAACTATGTATACTCTTCATAGTGAAAACAAAACTGAATATATAAAATATTTTCAATATGGATTCGGTTTTATGATTATTATCTTGATTCTTTATAGTCTATCTCAATTAAAAACTATGGAAAAAAATGCTAAAAAGTTTTTTGATTATTCTCAACAATTAATGCAGTCTGATGGAGATCATTTACAACCAATTCAAATTGAAGCAGAAACAGAAATTATTCAAGCAACTGATACATTAAACTGTTTTATTGATAAAGTAAACTCTGCAATGGATTACTCTGCAGAAGCAATAGAACACTCAAAAAATGCATCATTAAAATTAGAAGAAATAACCGATGAATTCGATAAAGTTATTGATGATTTAAATAACTCAGCAGATATTTCAAAACAATTAAACAAGAGTGAAGACATGGTTATTCAATCAACTGAAGACTTAATTAACTCAACACAAAAACTTCAAGAACTAAAAGCAGAATTAGATAAATTAATTCTTAGCTGTAAAAGTAGCTAAGAATTAATTTTCTGCTACTTTTTTCTACACAAATTTACAAATAAAAACCCTATTTCTTAATAAAATCTTTAAAAATTGATTTAAGTCATTTTATTTAAAGTTAGTTTAGACTAAAATTTTTCCATAGTTCTTGATATTTACTAAAAGGAGAAAAAAGTATGGAACCAATTTTGATAGTTAGACCAGAGATTGCACTTGATGATTTTTTGCCAATATTTTTGGCTTCTTCAGCTGTATTATTATTTGGACTTTTTTATGTGGCGATTTACACGCTAGTGAAAATGGGAAAACTAAAAAGCATATATCAACCATTTGCATATGTTTTTTGGTTTTTACAAACATATTGTATGTACTACGTTGCAACAACGATTCAAAGTAATCATTTTACTATTAAAGCATTAATGGTATGTATGGTGTGTTATTTAATATTACCACACTTATGGTATTACATTAATCAGCGTGCAGAAGAAAGATACGAACAATAAAATTAGGAGGAAAAATGTCAAAGAAAACTGTTTCGGTTTGGACTAGTATTCCCTTCTGGCGAAGGTCAGCAGGTTGGGTAACTGGTTTTGCAGCAATGCTATTAATTTGGCTTACGTTTGACTCAATGGGTCAAATTGCTATGGGTACAGACGAAGATCTTAAAAATGGTATTACTAAAAGAGTACCAGGTCCAACAGTAATTAATTATAAAATTACTTATGAGATGTCTGACAAAAGAGGTCATGAGGTGCCAGTTATTGGTGAAAAAGAAAAATTCTTTGGTAGAGATGATTGGTCAGAAGAAGAAGCAAGAGAGTTATTACACTTAGGTAAACTAGGTTCTCAAGCTAAAAACTGTATGAACTGTCACACATTACTTGGTAATGGTGCTTATTACGCTCCAGATTTAACTAAATCATGGTTAGATCCTGCATGGGGACCAAATGGGCCATACTTAGGTATGACAAATTCTAAAACTAAAGAAGAAGCTATGTCTAAATTCTTACAGAATCCTTCTCAGTATCCAACTCACGAGAGAATGATGCCTAACTTAGGTATTACTGAAAAAGAAGCTATGGGATTAGTAGCATTTTTAAAACACATGTCATCTATTGATACTAATGGTTTCCCAAGAAACTTTGGTAGAATGCAAACAGATGGTGTAACAGGAGCTATTCATGGCAAGTAATTTAAAATTTGAATCTCAAAAATTAGGTATTAACTACTTTTTTGTAGCTGCTGTTTTATTTGGTGCACAATTACTAATGGGTCTTATTGCAGCAACACAATTCTTATATCCAAGTTTTCTTTTTGAAATCTTCGATTTTTCTGTTGCAAGAATGGTTCACATTAATGCATTAGTTGTATGGATGCTTTACGCAATGATTGGTTCTGTATACTACTTATTACCAGAAGAAACTGGTATTGAGACTGTTGGTATCAAAATCGGTAAATTAGGTTTCTATGTATTAACTGCTGCTGTTACAGTTGTTGTTTTAGTATATATTATTGTTCAAGTTGGACCAGCTGCTGAGTCTACTATCTGGTTAATTAACGAAGGTAGAGAGTATATTGAAGCTCCAAGATGGGCTGATATTGGTATCGTTGTTGTTGTACTTGTTTTTGTATTCAACCTTTTTGCTACGGCAATGAAAGGTAAGCAAACTGGTATTGTAACTGTACTTATGGCTGACGTTTTAGCACTTGCAGGTTTATACCTTGCTGGTATGTTCTTTACAGATAATATCTCTATGGATCAATACTGGTGGTGGTGGGTAATTCACTTATGGGTTGAAGCAACTTGGGAAGTATTTGTTGGTTGTTTAGCTGCATACGGATTAATCAAAATGATCGGTGCAAGAAGAGAAGTAGTTGAAATGTGGCTATGGATTGAAGTTTCAATGTTATTTGGATCTGGAATCTTAGGTATGGGTCATCACTATTTCTGGATCGGTACTCCTGAATACTGGTGGGAAATTGGTGCTCTATTCTCTGCATTAGAACCTGTTCCATTAGTTGCAATGTTCGTTCACGTTATTTACGATTGGGGTAAAGAAACTGGTATCCATGAGACTAACGGTGCTACATCAGAAAAAATGATGACTAACTCACCTGCATTTGCATGGTTTGTTACAAATGCATTTGGTAACTTCTTAGGTGCTGGTATCTGGGGATTCTTCCACACATTACCACAAGTAAATATTTATACACACGGTACGCAGTTTACATCTGCTCACGGTCACTTAGCATTCTTTGGGGCATACGCTACAATTTTAATTGGTATGATCTACATCGGTGTTCAAGGTCATCATGGTATTAAACAAATGAGAGCTACTTTTGATTCTAAAATGGCTATCTCTTTAATTACTATTGGTGTAATGGGTATGACAGTTGCATTAACTGTTGCAGGATACGGACAAGTACTAGTTGAGAGAGCTCAAATGGGTGCTACATGGGAAGCATACTTTGTATCTCAAGACTTCGTATGGTTTGTTCAAGGTCTTGGATGGAGACTTGCAATGGGTGTAGTTACTTTTGTTGGGTTTGTATTCTTAATTAAAGATTTACTAACTACTTCAAAAAGTGCAAGACACATAAGATAAGGAGAATAAAATGTTTGAACCATTTACAGACCTAGTACCTAGTATTTTTGGTACGTTAAATCAAGGTCCATTAACTTTAACTCTATTTCTTCACACGATAATTATACTTCCAATGTTTTGGATTTATAAATCTGAGAAGAAAAGATTAGAAGAAGAAGCTTAGAAAACTGAGGGGATTAATTTCCCCTCACAATTTAAGTTCAGTAAATTCGTCGAGACTTTAGCACTTTTTTAAAGTGTTAACGTCTCGACATATTAGTATTCATAGAAGGAGAAGAATTATGAAGATTGGTAAAATTTTAAGTTTAGTTGCTTGTACTGCATTAACTGCGGGAACATTGTATGCAGGAAGTTCAAAAATGAATTTCCCTGAGGTTTATGAGAAAGAATGTCAAGGTTGTCACGGACCTATCCATCAAGGTGGTGTTGGTTCTGATTTAAGACCAAAAGCTCTTAAAAAAATGGAAAGACATACTCTTAGAGATGCAATTTTAGCAGGTGTTACAAATACTGCAATGCCTCAATGGGATCACATGTTCTCTAAAGACGATGCTGATGGTATGGTTGACTGGTTAATGGATTGGAAAGACAATACTAACTATAAATTAGATTTCGATCAAATTCATGGTACATGGACTAAATTAGCTGATAGAGAAGCTTTAGCAAAAAAATATACAAAATCACATGACACTAAGTCTGTATTAGATATTACATTTGCAACAGAAAGAGATGCTTCTTTAGTTGACTTTATTGATTCAACAAATGGAAAAGTATTATCTAGACATAAAGCTGGATTTGCTGTACACGTTACAGTAACTAACAAGAAAAACCCAAGATATGCTTACTCTATCTCTAGATCTGGTAGATTAACTATGTTTGATATTGCAGCGCCTGGTCAACCAGCACTTGCATCAGTACAAGTTGGATTCGAATCTAGAGGACTTGCTGTTTCTCCAGATGGTAAATATGTAATCGCTGGTAACTACACTCCAGGTGGAGCTGTTTTATGTGACGCGATGACATTAGAGCCGTTAAAAGCTTATGATACATCTGCAGTAATTAACATGAAAGGTCAAATTGAAGCTTCAAGAGTTGCATCTTTAGCTGATACTCCTTATGGTCCTTACTTTGCAATGGCATTAAAAGATGCTGGTAGAGTATATATCATTGATTATTCTAAACCAGATTTCCCAATTGTTGGAGATGTTCCAAATATTGGTGAAGTACTTCATGATGCATTCTTAAATGAAGATGAAGGTAAAGATTTCGGTAGATATTACATGATTGCTTCTCAAGGAAGTGATGTTATTGGTATCGTAGATTACAAAGACAAAAATTTAGCTGCAAAAGTTTATACTGGTAAAAAATCTAAGCCACATCCAGGTCAAGGTTCTTCTTGGTATAACAAAAAGATGGGTAAACAATTACATGCTACAGTTACAATGAACCAAGGTTCTGTTGTAGTTTGGGATTCAAACTGGAAAGTAGTTAAAAAAATTAAAACTTCTGGTGGTGGACTATTCATTGGTACTGCACCTCATACTCCATACCTTTGGGCAGATACAGTACTTGGGAAACCAGCTACTTATAATGAAGTTTACTTAATTAACAAAGAGACTTTAGAAACTGACAAAATTGTAAAAGTTGGTAAAAAACAAGGTCAATTAATTGATGCTAAAACTAAAAAAGTATTACAAACTTGGGATGCAACTCAGTACAAAACTGTAACATTCCCAGAATCTAAACCAATGATTGGTAAAGATAAAGTTGTTGAATATACTTCTAAAGTTGGAGATAAAATTAAAAACCCTGTTCAACCTAGATTACTTCACGCAGAACCTGCAAACCATGGTAAATGGACTATGATTTCTGAGTGGACTACAGGTAGAATTGGTATCTATGAATCAGACAGTGGAAAATTTGTTAAATATATTAACAACTTAACTACTCCTACATTTACTTATTCAGTAGAGCATAGACAACATATCCCTGGTGCATAATCAGGATATTAATTATTCATCTCTTTTAAGAGGTGAATGATTATCTAAAGGATTAGAATGATGAATAACAAACTTGTTTGTTTTCTATTTTTAATCCTTTTTTTTTATGGAAAATTATGAAAAAAATACTACTATTACTTACTATATTTATTACATCAACCTACGCAAATAACATATCATGGTATGCTTCTTATGATAAAGCACTAGAAAAAGCTCATAAAGAACAAAAGAATTTAATGATTTTTATTGCATCAAATAAAGATAAGAATTCAAATAAAATACTTTCAGAATATTTTTTAAACCAAGAGTATATAGATTATATAAATAAAAATTTCATTAGTGTATTAGTAACAGTAGAATATAAAACGTCATATCCTATTGAATTATATTATACAACGCAATTTCCAAGTCTATTTTTTGCTTCATATAAAGATGAGTCATTTTTGACCCACCCTATTTATGAATTTAAAAGTAAAGAAGATTTTAAAAAAGTTTTATTTTCAATAGATTATAAATAATATAATCCAGCACCAACAATTAATGATAAAATAATAGTAAGTACTACTGTTGAAACATCATACATTCTATCACTAATTTCCATTTTAGTTTCTAAAAACTCAACAATCTTAATAGCTGGATAAATCATAAAAACTAAAAGAACGGAAGAAAAAACTAGAGTAAGTACTATTTCCATTTTATTTCCTATAAATATTTTGATAACTCAAATTGAGTCCACAGAGATTCAGCTTTATAACTTCCTGCATCTTTTGCTTTCTTTATATAAAAAGCAGCCTTTTTCATATCTTTAGGAGTACCTTGTGCAGATATATACATAAATCCTAAATTAATTTGTGCATCAATATTTCCAAGATTTGCAGATCTTTCATACCATTCAATTGCTTTTTTATTATCTATTGCAAGAGCTAAACCAACAGTATACATATAACCTAAAGTAAATGAAGCTTCAGAGTTACCTAAAAGTCCAGATTCGATAAATAAAGCTACCGCTCTTTTATTATCTTGTTTAACCCCTATTCCTTGCATATAGTTCTTTGCTAATTGAACCATTGCATAAGCATTTTTTGCATCACTAGCTTTTTCTAACCATTTGATTGATTCTTTTACATCTTTTTTAACACCATCACCATTATTATACATAATCGATAGATTGTGTGCAGCTTGTGAATTTCCATTATTTGCACTCTCTAGAAAATATTCATAGGCTTTTTTGTAATCATTATTTTTGTATGATTCTATTCCTGAATCATAATTATTTCCAAATAACAAAGAGGCACAAGCCAAAGAAATTAGTAATTTTTTCATAATTATTCCCTTATTAAATATAAACATAATTTTATCTAATTTTATACATATTTAATTGACGGTAATCAATTAAAAGATAATTTGATTATGTTACTATTATTCACTTAAAAATAAAGGAGTACAAAATGTGTTTTACTAAAAAAATACCACTTGTACTAATGTTTTTTCTTACATTAGGTTTTGCACAAGAACCAAGTGGAGAAAAAGTATTTAAACAATATTGTTGGGGTTGCCATCATCAAACTTCTGTTGCTTTTGGACCTTCATTCGAAGAGATTGCAAATAAAAGAACTATAGGTGAGATTCAAGGGCATATTATTGCTCCAAAATCTACATATAAACAATTAGGTCATAAAAGATCAGTAATGCCAAGTTTTAAAGATGAATTATCACAAGATGAACTAAATGCAATTACAAACTTTATTATCTCATTTAAATCAAAAGAGGGCAAATAATGTTCCGACTATCAAACTTAATCAAAACAACTTTAGAAAATGAAAAATCAAGAACGTTAAATGGTTCAATAATGATATGGAATTTTACAAATAGATGTAATTTACTTTGTCATCACTGCTACAGTAAAGCGGATGCAAATGAAAAAGATACCTTAACTTTTGAAGAGATACAACAAACTATTAAGAAATTAAAAGCTGGTGGAGTTAATTTTGTAATCTTCTCTGGTGGTGAACCATTATTAAGATCAGATATTTTCGATATTGCAGAATGTATGAAAGAAAATGGAATTATGACTTATCTTTCAACAAATGGTATGTATATTAAAGAAAGTAATGTTGATAAAATTATTGATACTTTCAATTATATTGGTATTTCTATTGATGGAATTGAAGAAGTTCATGATTACTTTAGAGGACAAAAAGGTGCTTATGCAAAATCCATAGCTGCTATTAAACTTGTTCAAGAACATGGTGGAAATGCTGGTATTAGATTTACTATTACAAAAGAGACTCAAGATAGTTTTTATAAAATGTTTGAACTTTGCGAAGAATTAAATGTAAATAAGCTTTATCTATCACACTTAGTTTATTCAGGACGAGGGGAAGACAATTTAGCTATTGATATTTCAAAAGAGCAAAGAAGAGAATATGTTGAGTATATAATTGATAAAGCATTTGAATATTATAAAGGTGACAGCAATATAGATATTGTAACTGGAAATATGGAAATGGATGCCATTTTACTTTTAAATAGATTTAAAAAAGAGTATCCAGATAAGGTAGAACTATTAGAAAAGAAGTTAGAATCATGGGGCGGAAATTCGGCAGGTAATAGACTTGGGAACATGGATTGGGCTGGAAATGTAAAACCAGATCCATTTTTTCCATTTACAGTTGGTAATTACTTAGAAACGCCATTTGACGAAATCTGGACTTCTAAAAGTAATGAATTACTTAATAAATTAAGACAAAGCCCAAGAGAAATCAAAGGTAAATGTGCAAATTGTGACTATATTAACATCTGTAATGGTGGTTCAAGATCAAGAGCATATGCAATTACTGGTGACTTATGGGAAGAAGATCCATCTTGTTATTTAACAGACGATGAAATTAGGAGAGAGAAATAATGAAACTTTTTAAAATTGCTTTAGTTGCAGTTATTGCGCTAAGTTCAGTATACGCAAAAGAAAAATACTTTGTAGTTGAGCGTGAAAGTTCTTCACTTGCTACAATATATAAAGGTCTTAAAAGAAGTAGTATCCCAGGTATGAGAAATATGAATCATGGGGTTGTTAAATTTGAAGGTAAAGATGGTTATGTAATTTCAAGAGATGGTTATGTAATTAAATTTAATCCTGAAACTGAAAAAATTACAAATGAATATAAAACTTCAAAATCTGCTATTGGATTTGTAATAGGTAAAAAATATGTTGCTGTTGCGAATTATGATGATAAAAGCGTTGATATTTTAACAAGAGATTTAGAACCGATTAAAAAGATTAAAACTGGTTCAAAAAATGTTGGTATTAAAATTTATAAAAACTATTTAGTATTTTCACAAATGGACAATGACACAATTTCAGTATATAAAGATATGACTGAAGGAAAATCTAAACCTGATTTTCAAGTATATAAAGAATTTAAAGAAGTTGGAGAATTACCATTTGATGCAATGATTAAAGATGGTAAATATATTGCTGGATTCTTTACATCAAAACATTATGGAGTAGTAGACTTAGATACTATGACATTCAAAAAAATCAAAATATATTTAGATGAAAAAAGAAAAATGGTATTAAAAGTTCCTCACTTTGGTTTTTGGTCAATCGGTGGAGACAAAGTATTTGTTCCAGCAGTTGGAGATAATAAAGTTTTAGTTTATGATAACAAATTTAATTTCATTAAAAATATTGAAACAAAAGGTCTTCCTGTATTTACAAGTTTAAGTCCAAAAAAAGACTTCTTAGCTGTTACTTATTCAGGAAAAGATTTTCCAACAATACAAATTGTTGATACTAAAACATTAGAAATTGTACAAACATTTACTTTTAATGGAAAAGTATTACATGTAAGATGGTCAAATCAAGATGATTATCTATATGTATCAGTAAATGATTCAAATACAGTTGCAGTAATTAATACAATAGAATGGTTTATGGAAAGAGAAATCTTTAATATAAAAAAACCATCAGGAATATTCATATATGAGGATGGAAAATAAAATGGCAAACGTATATTTAACAGGTGCAGGTCCTGGTGATGTTGAATTAATGACTTTAAAAGCAGCAAGAGTTGTAAAAGAAGCAGATGTATTAATTTATGATAGATTAGCAAACCCAGAAATTTTAGATATGGCACAAGAACATTGTGAAATGATTTATGTTGGAAAACAAGATGGTAGACACCCCGTTCCTCAAGATGAAATAAATGAAATTATTTATCAATCATCTTTAAAATATGATAACGTTGTAAGATTAAAAGGTGGAGATCCTTTCGTATTTGGTCGTGGTGGAGAAGAAGCAATATATCTTTTTGAAAGAGATGTGAAATTTGAAATTATTCCAGGGATTACATCTTCGGTATCTGTTCCTGCCTATGCTGGTATTCCTGTAACTCATAGAGGGATTACAACATCGTTTAGAGTTGTAACTGGTCATGAAACACCTGATAAGAAAATATCTCAAGTAGAGTGGCAAACATTCTTAAATGATGAAACTATTGTATTCTTAATGGGATTCCATAATATTGGATTGATTACTAGAAAGTTAATAAAACTTGGTAAAGATAAAGATTACCCATGTGCTGTGATTTCTAGAGGTTCAACACCTGAGCAACAAGTACTAGTATCTACTTTAGAGAATATTGCTAAAGAATCAAAAGGTATGCCAACACCTGCAATTATAGTTGTGGGGGAAGTAGTTAGATTAAGAGAGAAACTTAAGTGGTTTAAATAACCACTTATTCTCTTAAGAAAAGAAAGCTTCTAATCTTTCTTTATCAATTGTCTTAGCTTTACTATCAATTAAAGCCTCATTTTTAAATACTCTTAAAATTCTTGATAATGTTTCTGGAGAAATATTTAATATTTCTGCAATAATTATATTCTTAGTGTTAAAGAAATCATCCGTATGATCACATAAATACTTTGCAATTCTTTCTTTAGAATCAAGAACAACATGTAAAGATACTAATTTTTCAAGATTCCTAATTTTTTTAATTAATGATGTTTGTATTACAAAAGATAGTTTAGGGTCAGAATATATTAGTTCTTTTAACTTTTCAAAATCTATTCTAAGTATTTCACTATCTGTAAAACATTGAGCTGTTGCAGGATAAGGGATTGCATCAAAATTTGCCACCTCAGCAATAAGTTCATTTTGATGAAAATACTTCATGACAATTTCCTTGTCATTTGAAGCAGTTTTATATAGTTTGATAATACCTTTGGTAAGAACATAAAGAAATTTAGCTTCGTCACCTTCATAAAAAAGTATATTGTCTTTTGATAACTTTAAAGGAGTAGTTATTTCTTCAATTTTAGAAATAGTATCGTCGCCCAAATCTTTAAATAAAAAAAGATCTTTTAATTTAACTTTCACTATAGCTCCTGGGTTTTAATATACTTATATTATTTTAGGAATTATAGTGAAATATATATGTTAATTACCTGACTTAAATTAATTATTTGTTAAATCTAATTTATAAAAGTAGAACTACATATATTTTTTATTTAAATTCGAAGTATTCTTTCACCCATTTTTTTTCATCTTCTGATTGAAGTATGATTTTTGTAATTTCTTTTTTATTTTTATCTAAAATACTTAAAGTGTTATTTTCAAGTTTTAAAAACTCTTTACCCCACAATTTTTCTAACTGTTCTAATCTTAAAAAAACATCTTTTGCTGGTGGCTTTTCTTTTACATCAGTAATCTTACTTCTAATAGAGAATCCACCTGCTCTTTTTTCAAGAACATATGGCATATGTTTTTGTAAAATTGTATATACTCGTTCATTTTTTTCTGATGGCATACCTTGTTTTAGTGCTTCTAAGCCTAAAAACATAAATACTGCAAAAAAAGCGATAATTAATAAATTTTTTGATTTCATTTTTCTTCCTTCCAAGTTGAGACATACTGTTCTGCTTTTTTATCTAAAAATTGCATTCTTTCTTTTCCTTTTGGCATAGTTTTTCTATACCCTTTCATCTCTTTTAAAAAATCCACAATTGAATCTGGAATCATTTTATTAAGCCACATTCTTAAATGTTTTGCCATTGCAGGAGATGAACCTGATGTTGATACAGCAATTGTCAAATCACCTTTTTTTACGTATGATGGAAAAATAAAATCACAGTACTTTTGTAAATCAACGCAATTGCATAAACAATTATAATTTCTTGTTTCTTTGAAGATTGATTCTTGAAGATTGAAATCATCTACTGCTGCAATAATAATATCAAAACCTTTGATATCGCCTTCTTCATAAGCTTTTTTAGTATGAACTAAAGAATTCTCATCTATTAGTTCTTGAATATCATCGCTATAATCTTTTGCAATAAGTGTAATATTATTTGTAAAGTCTAATAAATGTTCTAATTTCTCGTAAGCGATATAACCACCACCAACAATTAAAATCTTTTTATCATCAAACTTCATAAAAGCAGGAAAATATGCCATAAAAAATCCTATATAATTTAATTTTTCACATTCTATCAAAAATAGGATGCTCAAACCTTAATTCAAATCAATTAGTAGAAAACTTTTTTATTGGTAGTAAAATTTTAAAACATGCGCCATAGTATTCTTTTTTATTAATAGTGAATTTTTCATTAGAAACTTTTAATACTCCATTAAAATGTTTGTGAATTATCTCTTTACTCATAAAAAGGCCAATACCAGTACCTTGCGATTTATGTTTTGTTGTAAAGTATGGTTCAAATATTTTGTTTATAATATTTATAGGAACTCCATTTGCATTATCTTGAATTGTGATTTTATAATCATATTTTTGTTCTTCTACTGTAATGTTTACAATTTTATTTTCTAAATTTTTCTCATTTAAAATATCTTTTGCATTATTTAATATATTTATTATTACTTGAGACATTTCGCCAAATCTTCCTTCTACTTTAGAATTAATATCTTTTATATTTACTAATAATGTAATATTATTACTTTTATAAGAAGCTTCGGTAAGTGATTTACAATGACTAATTACGTCTTCAATGTTAAATATTGTCTTTTTCTTGTCTTCTTTAAAAAAACTTCTAAAATCATCTATTGTAGTTGATAAATGTTTTGTATGTTTAATGATTTTTTCATATGATTCAATAATTTCCTCGTCATTAATCATATTCATTTTTTTTCTTACTTTTGCACCACTAGCTATTGTGCTTATAGTACTTAATGGTTGTCTCCATTGATGTGCAATATTCTCAATCATCTCTCCCATAGCAGATGATCTAGATTGTTGTAATAATTTTATTTTATTCGCATTAATCATATTATTTGCAGGTCTAAAAATAAATACTGCTTCAATAACTAAAATAAAGAAAGTAAATAATAATAGATATAATTCTCTAGTACTTAAAGCATATGTTTTATTTTCAACTTCTAATTGATAAACTGATACCACTTTATCAAAATCAATAAGTAAATTTTCAGAATTTTTTAATATATAAGTTAAACTATTCCCATTCCTACTTTTTTTGAATTCATTTGCATGTTTAAAAAACTTTTCTACTCTTTCATTTAATAACATTGGTTTTGAATAGTACATGTTAGACAATTTTTTTGACATTGGCAATGATATTAAGTATTTATGGCTTGTTTCCATGATTTTTAGTGATTCAGATAATTTATTAGTTTTATAATAAATTGCATTTAATGCAATCTTTTGAGTTAGCATTCTTTGCTTACCACTTATATTAATGATTTTTCCATAATCTGCTTGCTCCTCAATTAGATTAGATAAATTAAAATAAGCCAAAGTTGATAATAAGGCAATAACAAGAAGTGCAAAAGTATATCTAGTAGTAAAAGATAATGAATTAAAAAAAGAAATAAGCATATTTATTTGTTTATAAGTTTTAACATAGACTCAAATAATTCTTCTAAATCAATCGGTTTTGATATATTTTCAACTAAATCTTGAGCTAAAGTATATTCTATAAACTTTTCATTATTAAAAGCTGTTGTAAAAACAACAGGAACATTAGCATTAATCTTCCTAATTTCATCTACCATTTTCTGCCCGTCTAATACAGGCATTAAAACATCAGTTATAATTATATCAATACTATTTTCTTGATTTTTAAATATTTCTAAACCTTCTTGTCCATTTTTACAAAAAATTATATTATTAACAAAGAACCTCATGTTATGAATTACTTCACTACTAACCTCTTCTTCATCTTCTACATATAAAACATTCAATTTTTTTAATTCTTCAACGCCCAAGTTTAAACCTTTCTTAATAAAACTTATTAGTATAGCAAAATAATAAATTTATTATTTTAACATACATCAATAATGTTAATTATTATAAATAATGAAAAGTTGATATTCAGTACATTTATTAACCACTTTTTAAATAAAATGAAAATTGTTCTAAATCAATGTTATAAAAAAGTTTAATTGTTATACTATTTTTTTAATTTTAATTTTGGAGAAAATATGAAAGATGAAATACTATATAGAGTACAAAAAAATTTTCCACTTACAAAAAAACCTTTTGAACAAATTGCAAAAGAATTAAATACAACAGAAGATGAAGTAATAAAGATTTTACAAGAAGAAAAATCTAATAAAATTATTAGACAAACATCAGCAATTTTTGATACAAAAAGATTAGGTTATAAATCTTCATTGGTTGCTTTTGAGATTGATGAAGATAAAATTGATGATGCAGTAATCATTTTAAACTCACATCCTGGTATTTCACATAACTATGAAAGAAACCACAAATATAACATTTGGTTTACAATTGCAATCTCGCCACAATCTAAATCAAACCTAGAAGATACAGTTGAGCTTTTATCAAAGCTTACTAAAGCTAGTGATTATATTTTATTACCTACTTTAAAACTTTTTAAAATATCTGTAAAACTAGATACAACTAATAAACAAGATAAAAAAGAAAAAGTTGAAAAAAAGAAATTTAAAGATTTAGAATTAACGGACCATCATTTTAATATTATTAAAGAAGCTCAAAATGATATAGAAATAGTTTCTGAGCCATTTAAAAATATAATTGAAAAACTAAATATTACTTACGATGAATTCTTTTCTACCTTACAAGAGTTCCAAGACGCAGGAGTAATGAGAAGATTTGCATGTATATTAAATCATCGAAAAGCTGGTTTCAATGCAAATGCAATGGTAGCTTGGGATATTGAAGAAGGTGAAGAAGGTGAAAGAATTGGTGCAATTGCTGCATCTTTCTCAGCAGTATCTCACTGTTACTTAAGACCTAAGTACCCGACATGGAATTATAATTTATTTACCATGATTCATGGAAAAACAAAAGAAGATACACAAAAAGTGATTGAAAGTATTCAAAAAGAGATACCATATAAATCAAACATGCCACTTTATTCATCAAGAGAATTTAAGAAAATTAGAATTAAATACTTTAGTGACGAATTTAAAGAGTGGGAAAATACATATATAAATTAAGGAATTAAAAAAATGGAACTATTTTTTAAACTTGAAGCAGGATATTTAGGTATTGCAGTTTTTGCATTATTAGTTACACTATTTGTGACAACAAGACCTTTTGTTGCAAAAGGACTTTATAAAAAAGGCTTATTTTTTGTAGGTTCAGCATCTCTTTCATTTATTGGGGTACACTTTTTTGTAACTTCAGACCGTATGGTAGGAGTTGAAGATGCCTTTGAGAATGGTGAGAAAGTTGTTTGCGAAAGTAGAATGTTAAGAAAAGTAGCTCAAAGTGTTACTATAGAAAAATCTAATGAATGGACTTTAGAAAATCATATGTTTAGTTCACCAAACTATAGCAGAGCATTTTTCACTGCTAGATGTATTGAATATGTTCCAGTAACTCTTACAAAATAAATATAATTTACACTCCTTCTTTTAAAAGCCAAATATTTCAAAATTTGGCTTTTTTCACTAAAATTCATGAAAATTGCATAAAACATTCATAAAAATTTCATATTGTCTATAATTTAATCACATTTGCTACTTCATTGCTACTATTAAGGTATACACTTATAATTGAAAATTAAAAAAAGGATATTTAGATGAAAATTTTAAAAACTGCCTCTTTAAGTATTGCGGCATTAGCCCTTGCTACAACAGTATCAACTGCTGATACTTTAGACTCAATAAAAAGTAAAGGTGCCCTAAGTTGTGGTGTTTCTACAGGTATTGCAGGTTTCTCTGCAACTGATTCAAATGGTAACTGGAAAGGTTTAGATGTAGATATGTGTAAAGCTGTTGCATCTGCTGTATTTGGTGATGCTTCAAAAGTAAAATATGTTCCATTAACTGCAAAAGAAAGATTTACTGCACTTCAAAGTGGTGAAATTGATATGTTATCTAGATCAACTACATGGACAAATACTAGAGATACTTCTTTAGGTTTAAATTTTGCTGGTGTTAACTATTATGATGGTCAAGGATTTTTAATTTCTAAAAGTATTGGTGTAAAATCTGCATTAGAACTTGATGGTGCTACTGTTTGTATTCAAGCAGGGACAACTACTGAACTTAACCTAACTGATTATTTCAAAGCAAATAAAATGACTTATAAACCAATTACATATGATACATCTGGACAAACAATTGAAGGATTTAAATCAGGACGTTGTGATGTTGTAACATCTGATGCTTCTCAATTATATGGTTTAGTATTAAAAGTAAAAGATCCAAATTCTGTACTAGTGCTTCCTGAAATTATTTCAAAAGAACCATTAGGACCAGTTGTAAGACAAGGTGATGATAAATGGTTTAATATTGTAAAATGGACTCATATTGCATTATTAAATGCTGAAGAGATGGGTGTTACAAAAGCAAATGTTGATTCAATGGCAAATAGTAAAAACCCAAATATTAAAAGATTACTAGGAACTTCTGGTGAAGCTGGTAAAAACTTAGGATTAGATGCTAAATGGGCATATAATGTTATTAAAAATGTTGGAAACTACGGTGAATCATTCGAGAGAAATGTTGGAAAAGGTTCTCCTCTTAAAATTGATAGAGGTTTAAATAAACTTTGGAATCAAGGCGGACTTCAATATGGAGCTCCTATTAGATAATAAGGTATTGTGATACTACATTTATTTAATAAAAAGGGGAAATTTTATTTCCCCTTTTTTAATGACAAGGTAAGAAAATGAAAAAACACAAAAGAGCTCGACAACCTGAGGTTGCGTTTTATAACAATCCAGATAACAGAGCCATAATCTATCAAGTACTAGCATTAGTACTTATATTTATTACAGTATATTTTGTTATAAACAATATGTTTATTAATATTGAAAAACGTGGGATTAATACAGGATTCGATTTTTTAGGTTCAGAAGCTGGATTTGGAATTTTACAATCTTTAATTGAATATGATGAATCAAACTCACATGGGAAAGTCTTCATTGTTGGACTTTTAAATACAATTTTAGTTTCTGTTATTGGTATCATCTTTGCAACAATTATTGGACTTTTAGTTGGTATTGGAAGACTCTCTAAAAACTTTATGATTGCAAAGTTATCTATGATATATGTAGAAACTTTTAGAAATATTCCAATTTTATTACAAATTCTATTTTGGTATAATGTTGTATTAGCCTCACTTCCTAGTCCCAAACAAAGTATCACCTTTTTTGATGCTATTTTCTTTAATAATAGAGGACTTTATATTCCCAAACCTATCCTTGAGAGTGGATTTAATGCTGTTATAATTGCTTTTGTTTTAGCTATTGCTGCTGTAATCTATTTAGCAAAATGGGCAAATAAGAGACATGATGAAACGGGAGAAGAATTTCCCACATTCTTAGTTTCTTTAGGAATTTTAATTGTATCTCCAGTTCTTGTCTATTTTCTAAGTGGCTCACCTGCAACTTTAGAATTTGCAGTATTTAAAGGTTTTAACTTTAAAGGTGGATTAACTATGATCCCCGAACTTCTTGCACTTGCTTTTGCTCTTAGTATCTATACTGCTACTTATATTGCTGAAGCTGTTCGAGCTGGTATTGAAGCTGTGCCAAAAGGACAAAAAGAGGCTGCACATGCCTTAGGTTTAAAAGATTACATCATTTTAAAAAAGGTTGTTCTTCCTCAAGCACTTAGAGTAATTATTCCACCTGTAATTAACCAATATCTTAACTTGGTTAAAAACTCATCTCTTGCAACGGCAATTGGTTATCCAGAGTTAGTAACTATATTCTCAGGAACATCCCTAAATCAAGTTGGACAAGCAGTTGAAATTATTTTAATGACAATGGCTGTTTATTTAACATTAAGTATTTTGATTTCTGTATTAATGAATTTCGTTAATTCAAGAATGCAAATAAAGGAGCGATAAGATGGCGATTTATGAAAAACTAGAAGCTAAATCAGCTCCTTTAGGAACAAAAGGAATTATTCATTGGGTAAAAGAAAATCTTTTCTCTTCAATAGTTAGTTCAATCTTAACACTTGTATCATTCTATATTCTTTATATTATTATTCCTCCTTTATTAGATTGGATGATATTTGATGCTACATGGAGCGGAACAAAAGAAGAGATAACAAAAAATGGTGCAAGATGGATTTTTATTATTGAAAAATTTGATCAATTTATCTATGGTTTCTATCCAGAAGAATTATACTGGAGACCAAATTTAGTACTATTTATATTTACAGCATATGTATTTGCATTTAAATATTTTGATACAGTAAAAGTAAAAGCTTTTATTATCATATCTTTTCCAATCATTGCATTTACTCTTATCTCTGGTGGTTTTGGATTAGAACATGTAGAAACCGATAAATGGGGAGGATTACTTCTTACTATTATCGTTGCATCAGTAGGTATTATTGCATCATTTCCAATTGGAATTCTTTTTGCACTTGGACGACAATCAAATATGCCAGTAATCAAAACAATTAGTGTTATGTATATTGAATTTATTAGAGGAGTACCTTTAATTACATTATTATTCATGTCTTCAGTAATCTTACCCCTATTCTTTCCCGAAGGAATGGATTTTGATAAGCTGTTAAGAGCACTAATTGGTATTACATTATTTCAAGCGGCTTACATTGCAGAAGTGATAAGAGGTGGATTACAAGCTATTCCAAGAGGACAATATGAAGCAGCAGATGCTTTAGGATTAACTTATTGGAAAGCAATGGGATTAATTATCCTTCCTCAAGCTCTTAAAATATCAATTCCAAATATTGTTGGGTCATTTATCTCATTATTTAAAGATACAACGCTTATCTTAATCATTGGATTATTTGATATTTTAGCCATGGTTACACTAACAAATAGTGATACTAGTTGGCTTGGTTTTGAAACAGAAGGTTATGTTTTCGTAACAATGATTTATTGGGTAATTTGTTTTAGTATGTCTAAATATGCTAAATCAATTGAAGATCGATTTAATACAAATCATAAATAGTAGAAGAGAATAGGAAAAATTATGAGTGAATTAGAATATATGATAGAAATGAATACTGTTAATAAATGGTATGGCGACTTTCACGTACTAAAAGACGTTAATTTAAAAGTTAAAAAAGGTGAAAGAGTAGTAATTTGTGGACCTTCAGGTTCTGGAAAATCTACAACTATTAGATGTATAAATAGACTAGAGCCATTCCAAGAGGGTCAAATTATTGTTAATGGGTTAGAATTAACAGAAGATGTAAAGAGAATTAGAGAAGTAAGAACTCATGTAGGAATGGTATTCCAACATTTTAATCTTTTTCCTCATCTTTCAATTTTAGAAAATCTAATTCTTGCACCTACTTGGGTTGGTAAAAAGCCAAGAAAAGAAGCAATTGAAACTGCAATGCATTACCTTGAAAGAGTAAAAATTGCAGATCAAGCGGATAAATATCCAAATCAATTATCGGGGGGTCAACAACAACGTGTTGCAATTGCAAGATGTTTATGTTCTGACCCTGAGATTATGTTATTTGATGAACCAACAGCAGCACTTGATCCTGAAATGATTGGTGAAGTACTTGACGTTATGACAGAATTAGCAGATGATGGTATTACAATGGTTTGTGTTACTCATGAAATGGGATTTGCAAAAAAAGTTGCAGATAGAGTTATTTTTATGGATGAAGGACAAATTGTAGAAGAGAACACTCCACACGAGTTTTTTGATAATCCTCAGTCTGATAGATTAAAACTATTCTTAGAACAAATTTTAGACCATTAATAGTTTAAATAACAAAAAAAATCTTATTAACAAATACTCTAAAAAAGAGTATTTGTTGGTATAGCACTTTTAACACACTTTATCTTGTTAGCATACTATATTAGCTGTCTCTTATACACATCTCCGAGCCCACGAGACCAGAGAGGATCT
>OJIJ01000026.1_pt1 | contig 28130 bp, 32 predicted proteins | sample 1595891 | NCBI WGS metagenome assembly OJIJ01 (sample SAMN05416853, study PRJEB24817) | seawater metagenome | isolation source: Sea water | place: Canada:Atlantic | collected 2013-11 | reverse complement strand
TCAATCATTATCTAAAGTATTTATACCTTTCAAATGCAAAAATGAATTTTGTTTTTTATATTCTAAGGACTGTTCAATTGAACCAAATCTTTTTTGTAACCCAGACAATTTTTCAATTCTATCAAGAACATTTTCAATATCAAGTTCTTCAAGTTCAGATAAAGAGTCATTAAACTTCTCGAAAATATTATTTAATTCATTTATTGCTTCATCAAAAAAAGCAGAATCTTCTTCTAATAATTCTAATGCTGAATTAGCAGATGAAGTATAAGAAAAAAGAGGACTTGCTTTTTCCATAGCTTCTTGAATTTTTTCTTTTTTTGATAGTTTCTTTTTTATATCATTTAATTCATCATATTCTCCTATTTCAGGGTTAATAGATTTGATTTTTTCTATTTCAAACTTTGCAAATTCTTTTAAGTCTTCTAATTTTAGTTCATCATCATTTATTTTTTTTAATTCTTTTTTTATCTCTTGTAGTTTTAAAAAAGTAGCATCATAATTCTCTTTTAATACTTTAAATTCAGAAGATTCTTTCATACAAAGAGAATCTAAAAAAGAGAGTAATTTAGCACTATCAAAATCACTTGTGTCTTTTAAATGAAGATGTTTTATCAAAGTTTTAGAAAATTGATTTAAATTCTTTTTTGATATAGTTTGAGAATTTAAAAAATATCTTACTTTATCTTTTTTTATCTCTTTTATAATAATATCGTCATCTAAAGAAATATCATAAGCTTCATTTTCAATATTTAAACCATTTAAACTTACTTCACCTAAACTAGCCTTTGATTCACCAATAGCAAATAAAGATAAAATAGTTTGCATTAAAACTGATTTACCTGCCCCACTAGGTCCCGTAAATACGACTAGTCCAGAGTTTAATTCCATATCCACTTCATTGAATGAAAGGAAATCTTTAAGATAGATTCTATTAATCATTAAGTTTAATCACCCCATCCTAATTTTTTATTTAAAACTTCAAAAAAGTTTCTTTCTGTTCGATGGATTAATTTTGCTTTGTTTTGAGCAATCGTAACTTTAATCACTGCATTATTTTCTACTTCATAAGTATCTTGCCCATCAATTAACAAAACTGCTCCTTGCTCATCTGTAATTTTAAATTCAATTACAATATCTGCCGGCATCACTAGAGGTCTTTGAGTTAGACTATGAGGTGCAACAGGAGTTATAATAAAAGCTTCAGTAAGAGGATAAACAACGGGTCCACCAACTGAAAGATTATACGCAGTTGAACCAGTAGGAGTTGATATAATTACTCCATCTCCATAATATGAGTTAAAATAACTACCATCAATCTTTGCTTTTATAGTAATCATTGAAGATACAGTTTTTCTAGAAATTACAATATCATTGAAGGCAACAAAACATTTGTCATTAACGCAACACTCTACAAGCATTCTATTATCGATTCGGTAATTGTCAGATTTAAAATCATTTAAAAATCTTGGGAACTCTTCATAAATTATATCTGTTAAAAAACCTAAAGTTCCCATATGAATTCCAAGTACAGGGATATCATACTCAAAAGACTTCCTTACGACAGAGAGAAGGGTTCCATCTCCACCAACTGAAACTAAAAAATCAACTTTTTTACAAAGTTCAGCTAAAGGGATTCCTTCTTCATTTATCATGTTTGCACTGCATTTTTCTAGATATACTTCAATTCCATGAGTCTCTAGACATTTTTTAATTTCTAAAAATTCTTTTTTGATTTCTGGAGAATCAGGTTTTAACACTACACCTGCAATATTAGAAACTTTTAATTTCTCTGAACTTCTTGTTACTTTCAAGTATCTATTCCTATTCTTAAAATTCTATTTTCTTGCTATTATTCAACTCTTCTTCTAAAACTCTATTATTATAATGTTCAAATTTCTTTTGATTAGTAATTATTCTAGAGATATATGGTACATTTTTTCTAAGTTCATAATTTAAATCTTTAATTGCATTTTTAGCTTCAGTTGCCGTTCCATATAAACCATATACTACTCTATAATAATTATTTACTGAACCAATAGAATATCCAAGTGCATCATTTTTTATATTATGCATATTCAAAAACTTTTCAATACTCATATTTTCTTTTAAAAATGTAATTAACGTAATTGTATAATATGAAGAGTCTCTATTAAAAAATTCATCTTTTAATAAATTCTTTTGTCCATAGCTCTCAACGTAAACTATATCATCTTTTGAACCATCATAAGAAAAACTACTATTTACAATTTTTTTGTCTTCAGTATTTGATTTTCTATTGTATCCATTTTTATGATATTCTTTATAAAGTTTTTGATGATTTTTAATATTACTAACTCTTAAATTTTTTGTAGAAACATTCAAACTCTTAATTACTTTACTTGCCGCTTCCTTTGTTTCATAAGCACCATAAATTGCCCTTGCATATTCATCATTATCACCATATTTATAAGCTAAAGCATCATCTTCCATGTTATTCTTAATAAAAAACTGGTCAATTGTTGTTTTATTTAATTTTAGTTCACCTAAATCTACTGTATAAAAAGAACTCCCATCATTTAAAAAAACTTCATTTAAAATATTGAAATTTCCATTACTCTCAATAAAATATACATCTTCTAATTGTGAATGTTTGACAAATCTACTTTTATTTATATCTTCTTTTTTAACTTTTTTTGGAGGTTGTTTTTTTCTTACTTTCTTTTTAACAACTTTTTTTGGTTTTGGGTTAGGCTTAGAAGTTACTTTTGGTTTAACAACTTTTGTTTTTTTCTCTATTTCTAAATTTTTTTTGGGAGGAATATTTTTTTTTACTATTTTTATTTCATCACTAAGCTTTGGTTTTATTGCTTTTTCATTTTCTTTTTTATCATTTATCTTTAATTCAACAATGTTTCCATTTTTTATTCCATTTGGAAAACTCTTAGTATAAAAGTTTTGAAACTTTTTCATCTTCATAGAGAATGGTTTATTCTTTTTTAATCTGTTATTTAAACTTCGTAAAGCCTCTTTTGCTTCTTGTGGAGTTTTATATAGACCGTAGATTATTCTTGCTTTATCTTTATTTTTTCCATATACATGAGCTAAAGCTTTATCTCCTACCTCATATGTATTAAAGAAGTTTTCTACAGAATTTTTTGATAAAGATATACTTCCTATTGCAATTGAATAATACCTTGAACCATTATTTAGAAATTCTCTTTTCAGATTTTCTGCATCATTTGTACCTGAAGTATAAATTGAATCTTTTGCTTCTTTTAATTTAGGGAGATTTTTCTTAGGCTTTACATGTATTTTTTTAGATACTTTCGGGTTAAGTCTAAGATCTTCGTTATATAATATTTGATGTCTTTTTAATTTTGCAGAATATGGTTTATTTCTTTGTAATCTCGAATCTAAATTTCTTATATCAGCTGTGGCTTCCGTACCAGTTTTATAAACCCCTGAAATCACCCTTGCAAATTCTTTATTTTTTCCATATCTATAAGCAAGTGCATTTTTCATCTTATACGTCTTAAAAAAATCAATTGGGTCATGTCTATTTAAAGTAAGAGTACCTATACTTATAGTGTATAAGTCTGTTTTATCATTAAAGAATTCATCTTTTAAACTTATCTCATCACTATCAAGATTTTCAACATACTCAACATCTTTTTGCATACTTGCATTAAGATTTACAACAATAAAAAATAAAATAAGAAGATTTCTGATATTTAGCATTAGTTTCTCTCAAAAGTAGATGTTTTAGTGATTTTATCTAAAGATAATTTAAAAGAGGATTTAAAATATAGTAGGCATAAAAAAAGCCTCAACATAAGTTGAGGCTTTTTAAAAAGAAAAGGTATTAACTACCCGTTTCTTTTCTTGATAATTTCTTCAGAAACATTCTTAGGAACGTCCATGTAGTTATCAAAAATCATAGAATATGTTGCTCTACCTTGAGACATAGATCTTAAGTCTGTAGAGTAACCGAACATTTCAGCTAATGGAATCATTGCTACAACTAGTTTAACACCAGCTCTATCATCCATAGATTGAACTTGTCCTCTTCTTTTGTTAACGTCACCGATAACATCTCCCATATAATCTTCAGGAGTTTCAATTTCTACTTTCATAATAGGTTCAAGAATTACAGGTTGAGCAGCGTCTGATCTACAACCTTTTTTGAATCCCATTGAAGCAGCAAGTTTAAATGCCATTTCAGATGAATCTACATCATGGTAAGAACCATCATATAAATCAACTGCAATGTTAACTAATGGATAACCAGCAAGGATACCACCAGCCATAGCTTCAGCACAACCTTTATCAACAGCAGGAACGTATTCTTTAGGAACAGAACCACCTTTGATTGATGATGTAAAGATATAGTTCTCTTCACTATCAGCAGGTAATGGAGTAATATTTAAATATACGTGTCCATATTGACCTTTACCACCAGATTGTTTAGCATATTTATACTCAACTTTAGTAGCATTTTTAATAGTTTCTCTATAAGCAACTTGAGGAGCACCAACTTCAGCTTCAACTGCAAATTCTCTTTTCATTCTATCAACAAGAATCTCAAGGTGTAATTCACCCATTCCTGAAATAATAGTTTGTCCAGATTCTTCATCAGTTTTAACTCTGAATGATGGATCTTCTTGTGCTAGTTTTCCTAAAGCAATACCCATTTTTTCTTGGTCAGCTTTAGTTTTTGGTTCAACAGCAACAGAAATAACTGGTTCTGGGAAATCCATTCTCTCTAAGATAACTGGATCTACATCAGAAGCTAAAGTATCACCAGTGATTGTTGATTTAAGACCAACAACTGCACCAATTTCACCAGCATATAATTCAGAAACTTCTTCTCTTTTGATAGCATGCATTTTTAAAAGTCTACCAATTCTCTCTTTTTTCATCTTAGTTGAGTTCATTACATAAGTACCAGACTTAAGAACACCTCTATAGATTCTTGTGAAAGTTAATTGTCCAACAAATGGATCTGTCATAATCTTGAATGCAAGACCAGCAACTTCACCCTCATCAGTAGATTCAACAACAACAGGTTCACCGTCTTGTGTTTCACCTTTAATGTCTTCAACTTCTAATGGAGAAGGTAAGTACATTGCAACAGCGTCAAGTAAAGTTTGAACACCTTTGTTTTTAAATGCAGTACCACAAGTCATAGGAGTAACTGTCATATTAAGACAACCCTTCTTAAGACCCATAACGATTTCATCTTCAGTAAGTTCTTCACCTTCAAGATATTTTTCCATTAAATCGTCATCAGCTTCAGCAGCAGCTTCAACCATTTGTTCTCTATATTTTGTAGCAGTTTCTAATAAATCAGCAGGAATTTCTTCTACATGGTAATTAGAACCCATTTCAGCATCAATATCCCAAACGATAGCTTTCATTTGTACTAAATCAACAACACCTTGGAAGTTTTCTTCAGCACCAATAGGAATTTGAATAGGAATAGCGTTAGACTTAAGTCTTTCGTTAACTTGTGATTCAACATTAAAGAAGTCTGCACCAGTTCTATCCATTTTATTAACAAAAATCATTCTTGGAACTCTATATTTGTTTGCTTGTCTCCAAACAGTTTCAGATTGTGGTTGAACCCCACCTACTGAACAAAATACAGCTACAGCACCATCAAGAACTCTCATTGATCTCTCAACTTCAATAGTGAAGTCAACGTGACCTGGAGTATCGATGATGTTAATCATTAATTCTTCATTTGTTTTTGGGTGAGTCCAGTTACAAGTAGTTGCAGCAGAAGTAATTGTAATACCTCTTTCTTGTTCTTGTTCCATCCAGTCCATAGTAGCAGCACCATCATGAACTTCACCAATTTTATGCTCAACACCTGTATAGAATAAAATTCTTTCAGTTGTTGTAGTTTTCCCTGCATCAATGTGTGCAGCAATACCGATGTTTCTAAGTCTGTTAAGGGGTGTTTTTCTTGCCATCTTAGATTACCATCTGTAATGAGCGAATGCTTTATTAGCTTCGGCCATTCTATGCATATCTTCTTTTTTCTTAAATGCAGAACCTCTATCGTTAGCACATTCGAATAATTCGTTTGCTAATCTCTCTACCATTGTTCTTTCATTTCTTTTTCTTGCAGCATCTACTAACCATCTTAATGCTAAAGTTTGTCTTCTTACAGGTCTAACTTCAACAGGAACTTGGTAAGTTGCTCCACCAACTCTTCTAGATTTTACTTCTAAAAGTGGTTTAACATTTTCGATTGCTTTTTCAAATACTTCAATACCAGATTCTTCACCTCTAGTATCTAAGTTTGCGATTGCACCATACATAATTTTTTGCGCTGCAGATTTTCTACCATCTAACATTACAGTATTAATAAACTTTGTGATTACCTTACTATTGTAGATAGGATCAGCCATTACTTCTCTTACTGGAGCTTGATTTCTTCTCATTAACTTATCCTTCTACTTATTTCTTAGGCTTTTTAGTACCGTACTTAGATCTTGCAACAGTTCTGTTTGCAACACCAGCAGTATCTAAAGCACCTCTAACGATGTGATATTTTACACCAGGTAAATCTTTAACTCTTCCCCCACGTACTAGAACAATTGAATGCTCTTGAAGGTTGTGACCCTCTCCACCAATGTATGAAATTACTTCAAAACCAGTAGTTAATCTAACTTTTGCAACTTTTCTTAAAGCCGAGTTAGGTTTCTTTGGAGTAGTTGTATATACTCTTGTACATACTCCTCTTCTTTGTGGACATTTGTCTAAAGCTGGTGATTTTGATTTCTTAATCACTCTTTTTCGCTCTTTTCTTACAAGCTGATTGATTGTAGGCATTCTTTCCCTTTATTTATATTTAGAGTAATCTGGTAAGTAATTATAAAATTAAATATAGACTCTCTATTTATTTGGTTTGAGCTCTAAAGCGGCTCAGGCTTCTCGTTACACCCTCACGGTGCCATGACATATGATAAGAATCATAATCAAAACGATACTACCATTCTAGAGAAACGTTGAGTGTTTTCTAAAAAAGTTATGGATTATACTGAAGTGTGTCTTAATCTTTGGTTAAGCTTAATAAAACTTTTGTTTTGAACAAAACTTATATGTTCTATTCAAAAATTTAAACTCAAGATAATAAGCATGCAACATAAGTCTTATTTCACCAGTAATTTTTATTCTTTCAGTAAGGGACAACTCTTTTTTCAATATTTTATCTACTAATACCTCATCTAATCCATATATTGGGTCACCAACTATCCTATGTCCTATAGAATCCAAGTGAACTCTTATCTGATGTTGACGTCCAGTATAAGGAATTGCTTCAACAAAAGTTTGATTTTTAGTTTTATCATAAAATATTGGATTGATTAAAGTTGAGGATTCTTTACCATCATTTGAAGTTTGCATTTTAATATTTATCATACCTGTTGAATTAGTGATTTTCTTATCTATTAAAATCTCTTCTTTTACTTCACCTTCAACTAAAGCTTGATATCTTTTCACAAACTCTTTTTCTTCAAACATTGAACTTAATACAAAATGTGAATACTTATTTTTAGATACCAAAACAAGTCCTGATGTTTCTGCATCAATTCTATGAACTAAACTAGCATCTTTTCCAAATTGAAATCTAATTTCATCAAGAAGAGTATAATTGTTAGATCTGGCACTTGGGTGAACGATTAATCCAGAAGGCTTATCAAAAATTATAAAATGTTCTGTTTGAAAAATAGGTTTTAAACCTTTTGTTATTGGTTCATAAATAGATACTTCTATAAAACCAGATTTTAAAACAAAGCCTTTTTGCAAGCGTCGTTTTTTATCATCTATGATTCTACCCTTTTGCAATAACTTCATAGCCAAAGCAGGTTCAAGTTTTACAGTCTGAACTAAAAAATCATCTACTTTTTTGCCAGAGACAACATCAAATCGTTTTAAAACATAAGGCAAATGTGTCCTTTTAAAATAAATGAAACATTATACAATCTTTTAAATATCCTAATATTTAAATTGCTAATAAAGCTTTAATTTTGATATTATTTTCTCTTAAATCTATAAAGTTTCTAATATAATAACTGTGTCAATAGCTGACTCTATAGCTGCTTCCTTCATTTGTTGAGGAGTAAGACTTGAAGGGCGAAAAGATCTAAAAGGACTATCTTCTAAAACAATTTTTTCATTTATATGAATATCTGAATTTTGAATCGAATATATAGACTCTACATTATCTTCCAAATTCTTTAAATTATCTTCTAATACATTTGCATAAACTATATATTTATTATTTGCTTTAAAATCAATTTCAAATTCTTTAGTAATATTATGTTTAGCTCTTCTTTCATTGTTATAAATATAATATGCTGTTATTTCAAGTGATAATTTATGTTTCCCAGGTAAAACACTAACATCCATTGAAGGATACTGTTGAGAATCAATAATTTTTCCATCTAACGTTAAAGTTATATTTATCAGGAAATGATCATTCTCTAACAACTTAATTAAATCAACTGATAATTGTGCTGAATTAGTTTCATCTAAAGGATCAACATAAATATTTTTAGTAGAGCACCCAATTAAGAAGAATACAGCTAAGACCAAAAAAAATAATTTTCTTTTCATTAAACACCTTTTTATTCAAATACCCTATTTCATAAAATATCTTTCTTTCCTAAATTTACAGTGAAGGAAGAATCACTGTTTGTATCACTGCATCAGCAACTGATCTACTCAATTCTTCTTGTGATACCCCACTTGCAGAACGTAAATAACTATCTTTTAATATGATTTTATCATTTATATTAATATCAGTACTTATAATTGAGTAAGAAGCTTCAACATCATCATCAAATTTTTCTAAATTGTCTTTTAATACTTTTGCTGAAATTGTATAGGTTTTATTTGCTTTAAAATCTATTTCATATTCTTTTGAAAAGTTATGCTTTGCTCTTTTTTTATTATAATATGCCGTAATGTCTAAAACTAACTTATGACTTCCTTCCAAAATATTCACTCTTCCCGAAGGGTAACGATAGGCATCAATTATCATTCCATCTAGTTCAATACTAACTCCTATAGGAAAATTATACTTTTCTATCAACTGTTCTATATCCACAACTAACTTTGCCGTTTTTTCTGACTGTATAGGGTTATCATATCTATGTAAATTTGCACACCCTGAAAAAAAGAAAATCACTAAAATAGTTGAAATAAATAAATTTTTAATTTTCATTAAATACCTCTTGTTTTTTTATGAAAACATAATATACTTTTATATATAAAAAAGGAATAAATATGATTACATGTTATTTAAACTATATAATAGAACCAAAAAAAATAAAAGAATTTGAACACTATGCAAAACTTTGGATTCCACTTGTAAATAAATTTGGTGGAATACATCATGGATATTTTTTACCAAGTGAAGGAACAAACAATGTTGCACTTGCGCTATTTACATTTGATTCATTTGCAAGATATGAAGAATATAGAAATGCCTCTTTTAAAGATGATGAATGTATAAAAGCATTTGAATATGCAGAAGAGACTGATTGTATTATTTCATATGAAAGAAGTTTTTTTAGGCCAGTATTTAACTAAAACTAATATATCTAATAGAATAGAATTCATCTCTTATAATACTTCTATTCTATTCTTTCCATTTTTCTTTGCTAAATATAAAGCATCGTCTGCCCTTTTAATTAAAGAATCAGGAGTATCTTCTTTTTTGTATTCTGAGATACCTAAACTAATTGTCTTATTGCCAATAGATGAAAAGTTATAGCTCTCAACTACCTCCCTTAGGTTTTCTGCCAATATTAATGTTCCTTCAAGTGAAGTTTCTAAACATACAATAACAAATTCTTCTCCACCCCATCTAACAGATAAATCAGTTGAACGTATATGTTGTTTTAAAATAGTTGATAATTCTATTAAAACTTTATCTCCTATTTGATGTCCATATGTGTCATTTACCATCTTAAAAGAATCAATATCTAAAATAATTAATCCTAAAGGATGTTCATATCTTTTGCATCTTGATATTTCAGTAGATAATACCTCATTTAATTTTTTACGATTAAATAAACCAGTTAGGTTATCAATAAATGTTAATTCTTGTAATCTCTCATTGTTTAAAAAAATCGTTTTACTAAAACGTTCAAAGAGAAAAGCAATTAAAAATCCAAATGAACAAGAAGAAAGTAACCAAAAGTTATGCATAATAAATAAGTTTTCATCAAGTTTAAAGAAAAAGCTATTCCAAATAACTGTAATGAGGAGTAATATAAGCACTGTAATAGTTGAAGGAACTAAACGTAAACCAGAAACTGTAAAAATCCAAAAGATAATTAAATATAGTTCTGTTAAATAAGTTGTATATTCTTTTATATGCATAATTAAATATAAATTCCCAATTGCAGCACCTAGTACTGAGAATATCAATAAATAAACTATATATTTATACAAATGTTTCCAAAAAGTTAAAAGAGTTATTAAAAAAAGTAACGGAGCAATAATATAAAGATGTAGTGTTGTAGCTATAGTTAAACTATTTGAAGTTAATATTTCTTTATCAATCTGGGAATAAACTATATATAAAAGGCCAGTTAAAAGGCTTATAAGACGTATTTGTAATAACTTTGAAGATTGAATGAATTCAATATATTTTTCGTCATTTATCATATTACTTATTACCTACAATATAGTGTAGGTAAATTTTATCTAACCTAATATTAATAATTGGATTATTAATACTACTTATCTAGGAATAAAGTACATTACAGTTTCGTATATACCCTCCATGTAATGTCTAATGTAAATATTATATTCAGGATTTATATCTAATACTATTTGAGGAATCTTATACCAATCTTCTGCTTTGTGATAAATACAAATAGCAAGGATTGGATTGTATTTTTCGATGGTATTTTTTGCTCCAAGAAGAGTGTCTTGTTCTGCCCCTTCAATATCTAATTTTATAAAATCAATTTTCTCTTTTATTAAATTATCTATAGTATCAATATTTTCGGCTTGATAATCATGGGCACAATTATCTTGTGATTCTTGGGCTTGAGTACTTATCTGCTTTTTATTTCCTAAACCACAATTTATAAACTCTATATTTTCTTCAGATGAAAAATTCTTTTTTGCAATACTTATATGCAAATCATTTGGTTCAATACAATATATTTTTTTAAAGTCAGGAAAGTTATTTATAATATTGGGGATTGTGTCTCCAATATATCCACCACCATCTACAAAAACTATATCTTTTATAGAAGGGATTAACTCTTTATCAAAATATTGTTCTTCATGATCATTAGTGAAACCTTCCATAAAACCTAAATCAAAACTAATTTTAAAATTTATAACTTTCGTAAAAGTTTCTTTTGATTTTTCATCAGCAAGTAGATTATAAACCTTTGAATATTCTTCTTTGTTCTTTTTATAATCTTCTTTAAAATCTGTTATGAAAGGGGGGTCGAGAAGTTCAAGTCCAGAGTATTTAAAAAAAGATAGATAATTGACATTTTCAAAGCCTCTATCATCAAGTCCTTTTTTTACCTCTAAAGGACTTCCTGTAGAGACAGATAAAATCAAAGCATTTTTAGGAACATCATCTATTTTATAAACTGTTTTTTTTCTACTACTGTGAACTCTTGTAAAATCATCAATAATTCCATCAACTTGAATATGTTTTTGCACAGATTTACCAAGTTTATTTATACCTAATATAAATTTCTTTGCAGTAGTTGAGTTTATAAATTCTTCAACAAACTTTTTTTCTGTTTCATTAATATAATCAGTTGAAATTAGATTCATGTTAAAAATTAATATTGAATGTCAATAAGTGTTTTTAGACTCTTTACAGTATAAAGTTTTAAACTCTTACCTTTTTCACTTTTAAGTTCATTTGTAAAACCCTTTTTTGAAAATAGTATTACATAATCAGGTACGATATCAAGTTTCTCACAAATGCCTTTTAATCTACTTAATTCATTCTTCTTAACTTTATTATTATTATATTTACAACTTCCAATAATAATTTTTCCCGATTCTGTTTGAGCTATAATATCAAGTTCATTTTTATCTTCATCCCAATATCTTCCAATCTCTTCTATTGGATCATCTTTAAAACTTACTTTAATATATTCATGACAAAGTTGTTCAAAAATAAGACCCATGAATTCAGCTTGATAATTATTAAATCTTTCAAAACATTCATCATACTCTTCTCTTTTTACTCCTCTATACAAAGGAGATACAAAAGCAAACCAAAATCTTAAAAATGGTGTTGTAAAAAGAAGTTTATCTGATACATCATTTTTTTCAAAATTATTTGTAAGATGGTCCATAGCAGTTTCAGTGGTAATAACTTCTAACTCCTCAAGCTCATAAATAGCTTCAATTCCTTCTTCATAATCAATATCAGCTCTTTTAAATGCAGAATTAGTTCTTCTATCACCTAAAGCAATACCCGTTAATATTTTATGAAATGGTGCAGAATTTTTTGATAATTTTCCAACATATTCTTGTATTTCATAGTAATCATTTAAGATATGTCTAATAATTAAACTTCTTAATGGTTTAGTCATATCAATTTTTACATCTAATCCTCCAAAAACAGCAAAGTAATTTAATGCTGATTCAAGATCTTTTGGATTATTTTTTTCATAGAATCTTTGAAATTGTTCTAATAAGGGTTGGTTATTTGCAATAATGGGAAAGCCTTTAGTTATTTTCTTATAATTTTGCAATTATAGCATAATAATTTCAATATCTTTTAGATACAATCTTAAAACATATCCTTCATCTAAGACTTTTTATGAAAAAACATTTTATTGAACAATCTCTTATCTTCTTCAGCGTAACAAAGTGGGTACTTTTATCATCTGCTATTGGTGTAGTAATTGGTTCTATTGTTACATTTTTTTTAAATACAATTCATAAATCAGAAGAAGCACAATCCCTTTTACCTTTTGAATCTTATTATTTATTACCATTAGGACTTGTAATAACTGTTTTCATAATTAAAAAATTTGCACCAAATGCAACAGGGCATGGAACTGAAAAAGTAATTGAAGCTGTTCATAGAAGAGATGGGAAAATTGATTTTGCAGTAATTCCTGTGAAATTAGTAGCTACTGTAATAACAATGTTTACAGGTGGTTCAGTAGGGAAAGAAGGACCAGGTGCGCAAATTGGTGCAGGAGCAGCATCTGCAATATCACAACTTTTTAAATTTTCTGCAAAAGATAGAAAAAAATTAGTAATATGTGGTTTAAGTGCAGGATTTGCCTCAGTATTTGGAACACCGATTTCAGGTGCTATATTTGGAGTTGAAGTTCTAATCGTAGGAATTATCATGTATGATGTTCTTCTTCCTTCTTTTATAGCAGGTTTTGCCGCATATACTACAGCTAAATATTTAGGTGTTCATTATAACTACTATCTAATGGAATTGAATTCAATAAGTTTTAACCCTACCCTTATCCTTCAAGTAATATTAGCTGGTTTATTTTTTGGTATTGTTTCTGATTTTTTAATAACAGTATTAAGAAGAACCGAAATGGGGATAAAAAGAATAAATATAAATGTCTACCTAAAAGCTTTTCTGGGTGGTACTTTTTTAGTTCTATTATCGTTTGTTGTTGGTGACCAATATTTTGGATTAGGACTTGATACAATTTCTACTTTATTCTATAGTGACCCAGCTTTATCAGAAAGTGTCCCGTGGTACTCGTTTATAGCAAAAACAATTTATACGTCTATAACCCTTGGAGCAGGAGGAAGTGGTGGAGTAATCACACCAATCTTTTATGTGGGAGCAACTAGTGGACACTTGTTTGGAACTGTTATGGGTGACAATGTTTCGCTATTTGCAGCACTTGGTCTAGTAAGTGTATTAGCAGGGACAACAAACTCACCAATAGCTGCAACAATTATGGCGATTGAACTTTTTGGAATTGATATTGCTCATTATGCAGCAGTAAGTGCTGTTATTACATTTTTAATTACCGGACATAGAAGTGTTTTTCAATCTCAAATATTAAAAATGTCAAAATCAGATATGTTAAATATTGAATTTGGAGAAGATATCACCAAAAGTAATATCGACTTAAGTGTCAAAAGTAAAGCTAAAGTAGAAAGTTTAAGAAAAAAAATGGACTGGAGAGCTGAAGAATAAAAATGAAATTACGTTTTGGTACATTTAATTTATTCCAGTTCGTGGAACCTCCCTTTTCTTGGTATACAAGAAAAGACACCTTTAAACAAGAAGAATGGAAAGAAAAAATCACTTGGATAAAAAACCAGATCCAACAAATGAATTGCGATATTATTGGTTTCCAAGAAGTTTTTTCAAAAGATGCCTTAGAGAAACTAACGAAAGAACTTGGATTTGATTATTTTTATATGTCAGCAGAGGCAAGAACTTCAAAACAAAATCCTACAATTTATATTAGTACAACAGTTGCCATAGCTTCAAAATATCCAATAATAGAAACTTACAAAGTTCCAGTTCATGGTAAAAGTATTCAAAACCATAAATTTCAAGGTCATTTCAAATTTTCAAGAACTCCAATAAAAGCTCTACTTGAATTACCAAATAAAGAGAGAATTATAGTATATGTCAATCATCTAAAATCAAATAGATTAAATGAATATGAATATCTATTTAATAAAATACACACTTTAAAAGAAAAAAAAGAACAGACTAAAGAAGCTTTAGAGAAAAATTATTCAAAAGCGTTAAAACAAAGATTATGTGAAGCTTCATCCTTATATCAAGATATAAAAAAGACAAATACTCCTACGATATTTATGGGTGATTTAAATGATAAAGAGTTTTCACTTACAATAGATGCCCTAACAAATAAAGCCTATCATCAGAATATTAAAAAAGATTCTCTCATACTATATGATGCATCATATTTATATAGTAAAAAAGAATATAATCCTCATCCTGAACAAAAAGAGAAAAAAAGAACAGCTACAAGTTATTTTCAAGGATATGGAAATGTAATTGATTATATTTTTGTGTCAAAAGAATTTAATAAAAAAGAAAAAGATGCTATTGCCAAAATCACTTCATATGAAATATTTGATGAGCATCTTCAAAAAAATCATGATGGTTCAATTTTACAAAGTGATCATGCTCAAGTTGTGTGTGAAATTGAATATAAAGAAGATTAAATCTATTTTCCATTTTTAATTAGTTCACAATTCTCTTCATCTCTTATTTGAACCTCAACAATTCGATTATGCTTATTAATTTCTAACTGACAACATTCAAGAAGCATATCTTTTAAAATCTTTCGTCCTCTTTGTACTCTAGATTTTGCTCCTGATAAAGAAATATTTTCACTTTGCGCTAATTCTTGTTGAGTTTTGTTTTCCATTTCTGATAGTTGTATCGCTTGTTTATATTTATCAGGTAACTTTCCAATTAAAAAACCTAGACATAAAGAAAGTTCTTCTTGAACTGCTTCGTCTGAACTTATTTCAAAAGGTTTATCTACCCAATCAGGAATCTCTTTAATTGATTTATTTGTACGATAAAAATCTATAACAGTATTTCTTGTTATTTGATATACCCAACTCTTTAGTTTTGTAATATCATCTAAGGTATGAATTTTTGTATGTATCTTGATAAATACTTCATGTAAAATATCTTTTGCCATTTGCCTATTAGATACTTTACTACTTATAAATCCAAGAAGTTGTTTATGGTATTCAGTCCAAACTTCTTCTGTATTATTCATTATATTCCTTTAATCAAAAATATATCTAGATAAATTGAATATAAAATAAATATAAGGCAGTAACTATTAATAGACTTCCCATAAAAATGTTAAATATTTTGAGTCTTTTTTCTATTCTAAAAAAACTACTAATTTTATCTCCAAGAATCCCCCAAAATGAAAGTCCTAGATAACAAATAAAAAAGTAAATTGATATAAAAGTTAAAAGAATAACTTCCGATGATGAAAAAAGAGAAATCCCAGAAACAGAGGCAATCCATGCTTTTGGATTAAGCCATTGAAGTAAAAACCCTTCATAAAATTTTGGAATCTTTTGATTATCATCATTTATATCTAAAGGAGCAATAGATGTTATTATTTTATATCCCATATATATAATAAAACTAGAACCAAAAAAAGCTAAGTAAGTTAAAAAGTTTGGAAACAATTCTACTACTTTATAAAAGCCTAAACCAATAAAGGCCAAAAGAAGTGTAAATCCAATAGTTGCCCCAGAGATAAATGCAAATGTTTTTTTAAAACCATTATTTATTCCAGAAGAAACTATAATCATATTAACAGGTCCGGGAGAAATTGACATAATAAGAGAGAAGGTAAACATAGCAAGTATAGTATTCATAATAAATCCTTTTTTATCATCATTTTATATATAGACGATATAAAAAGAAAAAAGACGCAAAATTTATTTAATCTTTTGAAATCTTTGCAAAAATTTATTTAATTGATTAGCAAAACTTTGTGCATCTTTTGAACCAAAGGGAGCAGGACCTTTTGTAACTTCTCCACTATCTCTTATCTCTTGCATAAGGTTTCTCATTGCTAGATATTGTTTTATATTATCTTCTGTGTAAAGTTCCCCACGATGATCTATTGCATACGCATTTTTTGAAATAGTTCTATCCGCAAGAGGTATATCAGCAGTTATCACCAAATCGCCTTCTTCTAATAACTCTACAATTTTATTATCAGCTTCATCAGCTCCTTGATCTACAACCATATAAGTTATCAAAGAAGAGCTTCCGATATTTATTTTTTTATTTGCAATTACAATTGTTTCTAATTCTAATCTTTCAATTGCTCTAAATAAAATTGGTTTTAATAAGTTTGGAAAAGCATCACCATCAACATAAAGTATCATTTATACTACTATTTCCTGTACTCGTCCAACTTGACCATCCTCAAGCATTACTTTAATTCCTCGGGGATGATATTTAGAACTTGTTAAAAGTTTTTTCACAACACCTAAAGTACGTTTTGATGTTCTTTGGTCTTTTTTTAATACAATTTTTACTTTTAATCCAGGGGTAATATCATCACGTTCTCTATGATCTCGTATCAAGTTATATCCTATTATTTTTTGAAAGTATAGCAAAAAAAATTAATTCTTGTCATAAGGCAACTTTTTTACTAAAGAATAATGTTAAAATATGGATATTATTTTGGAACAATATATGAAAAAACTATTTATTTTACTTACTTTTTTTATCTCTTCTTTATATGCAAATATTTTGCAAGAAGCAATAAACAATGCCCCAATAAACTCAATATTAAAACTGCCAAATGGTATTTATTATGGAAACATAAAAATAAATAAACCCCTTACAATTATTGCTAAAGAAAAAAATGTAATTATTCAAGGTGAAAATAAAGATAGTGTCATTGAAATAACCTCATCTAATGTAATACTAAAAAACTTGACTATTCAAGGTAGTGGAAACCGAATAGATGCAAGAGATGCAGGAATAAAAATATCAAATTCAAATAATAGTAAAATCCAAAATTGTACAATCAAAGATTCTTTATATGGCATAGATATGGGAATGGTTACAAACTCTATAATTGAAAACAATTATATTACATCTAAAGATGTAGAGATTAGTCTTAGAGGTAATGCCCTGAAACTATATTATAGTAATGATAATATCATTAGAAACAATGAAATATATAATTCTAAAGATATTATATTTTCATACTCACATAATAACCTCATCACTCAGAATCATATAGAGAAATTAAGATTTGGTCTTCATTTTTTAAAAAGCAACAAAAATACAATTGATAATAATCATTTCGCATTTAACTCAGTAGGACTTATTTTTGGAGGGGCAAAAGACACCGTAGTTAAAAATAATATGATAAAAAGTAGTATAGGAAAAGCTGGAATTGGAGTTTTGATAAAAGGTGTGTCAAATTTTGTATTTAAAAATAACACTGTAACCTTTAACAATAAAGCATTTTATATAGATGCAAAACATAATGAAACTACAATTAAAAGATTTATTACAAACAATGAAATAAGTTACAATATGGAAGCTTTACATTTTCATGGTGCGATAAAACAAAACCTCATTAAAAAAAATAAAATACTTGGAAATATTGATGATGTAGTAAAAAGTGTTAGAGGAAATAGTACTTCAAAAAATATTGTAGAAGAAAATTACTGGGATCACTATTCAGGGTTTGATAGAAATAATGACAATATTGGAGATACAACATATAGAATAGTTCAATATGCAGATAGACTTTGGCACTACAATAACAAAGTCAAATTCTTTTATGCAACACCAATTATATCTATTTTAAATTTTATACTAAGTCTTGCACCTTTTATAGAACCAGTAGTTCTTTTAGAAGACACAAAACCTATTGTACAAATAAAGTAATACTACTCAGCTTTAAAAGATAAAGCTTTTTTAGCTTCATCAAGATGATAAAAGAAAAGTGCTTTAAAAATAAAAGTAACTTTTGTTTTTTTCTCTTCACTAGTATCTAGAATTGTAAAGTCATAAGTTCCACCAGTCTCTTCTTTAGACTCAACAGTGATAATTACTTTTGCTAAAGCTTTCATCATGTTCATTGTGGCTTTATATTCTTTAGGTGCAATTCCATTTAACATATCGCCACCTTTATCTTCTCTTCTAATTGCAGCGAAAAGAATTTGGAACGTATCTTTGTACATTGACTTGCTTAAAGTTATTTTTGATTTAGAAGTATGAAACATTCCTGATTTATTTAATAAAGGGTTTGGCGTTTCTGCTCTAATTTCTTCAATCATTTTAAGAAAGAAGTTTTTCCCTCCCATTGCATTAGCAAATGCTAAAATCTCAAAATGTATCTCTTGTTTTAAATTGTTATCTAATTTATTAAAATCCATAATTCTCCAAAATGTTTTGTTTTTCGAAGTATATCTAAATTGATTGAAAAGTCATAATAAAGGTTTTACCAAAAAGAAGGGTTGTTTTTAATTTCATTAGCCCACACATGATATGCAATAAAATTTAAATGTAAACCATCAGTAGAATATGACTCTTTTAAAACTTCACCTTCACTCATAATTAGATTTAAATCCATATAAGATAATTTTTCTCTTTCACAATAGTTTTTTACTAAAAGATTAAACTCTTTTACTTTTTTATTAACTGTTGTCATTTCAGTAAAAAGAGTAGATTGTACGACAACATTTGTATTCTTTGATTTTAGAGTTTCTAATATTCTTTTGTAATTCTCAAATACATTTTTAATAGGAATGGATGAACACAAATCATTTATTCCCGCCATGAAAAATACAATTCTAGGAGAAAGTTCAACAACAGAATCAATTCTATTTAAAATACCGAAGGTTGTATCTCCACCAATTCCTAAATTTAAAATATGTTCCTTAGATAAAAGTTTATTCCAATCAGCTCCTGCTGTAATGGAATCCCCTAACATTACAATATGAATATTTTTTTTCATCTTATTTTAATGCAAAATCTACAGCACTTAATACATGTAACTTTGTCGTATCATAGATAGGTATTTCTACATAGCCTTGTTTAATAAGCATTGAGATTTCTGTACATCCTAAGATAACACCTTCTGCCTCATAATCCTTTTCTAATCTTTTGATAATTTTAATATATTCATCTCTAGATTTTTTATTACACTTTCCTAAACAAAGCTCTTTATAAATTACGTCATGAATAATATTTTGTTCTTCTTCATTTGGAATAATAACTTCAATTCCAAACTTTTCTTGAATCCTATCTTTATAAAATGCTTCAGTCATAGTAAACTTTGTACCTAAAAGTGCTACTTTTTTAATTCCATCTTTTACTAATGCTTCACCTGTTGCATCAGCAATATGGAGTATTGGAATATTTATATTTTCTTCAATTTGCGGGGCAACTTTATGCATAGTATTTGTACAAATTATTAAAAAATCTGCATTTGCAGACTCAACAGCTTTTGCTTCATCAGATAAGATTTTTGCAGTTTCATCCCAAAGTGCACTATGTTGAAATTTTTCAATTTCTTCAAAATCAACACTTGATAAAATTATCTTTGCACTATGTAGTCCACCTAGTCTACTTTTTATCTCTTCATTTAGTAATTTATAATAAGTTGAAGTAGATTCCCAACTCATCCCACCAAGCATTCCAATTTTTTTCATATATTATTTCTCCAACGCTAATTTAATACCGAAACCAACAAATAAAGTTCCTACTATCTTTTTTAAATATTTAGTCAATTTATCTGTATAAGAAACTTTGCTTGAAATATTTAAAGCCATATAAGCCAAAAATATATTTGTCAAACTTCCAAATAAAATAAAAACCAAACCTAATATCAATAATGCCATACTTTTACTATCACTATTTACATCAATAAACTGAGGTAAAAAAGTAATAAAAAATATAGCTATTTTTGGATTTAATGAATTAATTAATACTCCATTTAAAAATACTTTTTTTAAATTTTTTGTATCAGAAGAAGATTTATCAACAACCATTTTCTTATTCTTTGTAAATATCATAGATATACCTAAATAAACTAAATAGCAAACACCAATATATTTAACTATCAAAAATGCAAACTCTGAGCTTTGTAATAATGCACTTAATCCAATAACAGCTAAGAATACATGGAAAAGACATCCAACATTTATCCCTAAAGTTGCAATAACTCCAGATTTAAATCCCTTTTGGAAAGTATTAGTTAAAATATATAACATATCTGCACCAGGAGTTATATTCAATAACAGCCCTGCAATTATAAATAAATATAAATCAGTGATACCATACATTTTCTATCCTACTTTTTTTGAAGTATCATATACTAGTTCATAAAAACTGTTATTGTTAAATTCAAACTCTGTTATTACTTCAAGTCCAAGTTTCCGAACATGAGCCTCATAAGACCTTACATTTATTTTATTAATAAATGTTACAAGAATAGGATATCTTTTATTCATTTCTTCTCTTGCAAATTCAAAGATACTTTCAAATACTCCACTTCCTCGACACTCTTTTGAAACACAGATTGGTCCATATTGATATGAATTATTCATTGTAAGTTTTTGATTTTTATATTCCAACGTTTCTAAGAAGCTCGCCATATATTCAAACATTGGCCAGGCAACCCAATATTGCCAAGAAGCACACATAACATATGAAACAACTTTTTCATCTTTTAAAGCAATAAATACTCCATCAAGTTCAATTAACTTTTCAATTTGATCTATGGTAAAAGGTGTGGTAACAAAACCATCATCTTTTTCATCATCTTTTAAATTACTAACTAAGTTTTGGGCTTGTAAATCTAATATAGAAGGAATGTTTTCTTTTGTAGCTTTTTTATAATTTATCATAATCCATCCTTTTCGTTAGATAGATTATAATAAAAAATATTTTCTTTGAAGTTAAATTTAATCAATTTCTAAAAAAATTGATAAAAATTTTATTTACCGTCAAACTCTTTTTCATCAGTTTTTTGTACAACTTGTACTGCAATCTCATTTACTTCTCTTGCAACTTTATTTGCTTCTTCTGCAGATTGAGCATTTTGTTGTGTTACTTGATCAAGATTATTAACAGTATCGTTAATTTGTTCCATCGCATTGAATTGTTCTTTCGAAGACTCTGAAACACTATTAATTAACTCTAAAGTATTATGAATATTACTATTTAATTTGTCATAACCTGCAATCATATCAGTTGAAATTGATTTACCACCATTTGCTTTTTCAGTAGCATTCTCAACTAAATCTTTAATCTCTTTAGCGGCTTCCGCTGAACGTGCTGCAAGGTTTCTTACTTCTTGTGCAACAACAGCGAAACCTTTTCCTGCTTCACCTGCTGTAGCAGCTTCAACCGCAGCATTTAAAGAAAGGATATTTGTTTGGAATGCTATTTGATCAATTACTGTAATAGAATCTGCAATCGCTTGTGTTTGCTCATTAATTTCATCCATAGATGAGGCAGTTTTAGAAGCTAGTTCTTGTCCAATTGAAACTGAACTTGATACATCATTTGCATAATTTGTCATTTGCGCAATATTTTGTGAACTATTTTGCATATTAGCAGTAATTTCTTCAATCGCTGCAGCTGTCTCTTCAAGTGATGCAGCTTGATTATTTGCAGAACTAGTTAAACTATCTACATTAGTAGATAATTTATCTGAATTTGAAGATAAAACTAATCCAATTTGCTTATTTTCAACCAACATACTTGTAATAGCAGTTCCTACACTATTAACATCATTACAAAGAGCTTTTAAATCACCCTCCATAGTACTAACATCAATTTTTGATCTGTAGTCATATTGCGTATATTCAGATAAAACACCCATTGCACTCTTGATATTTGCTTCTACAGCAACTAGCATTTCATTAATAACATCTTTTAACTCATTTAAAGAAGGATTCGAAGTAGAACCCTCTATTCTTGCATCTAATAAACCTTTTTTAGCTTCATTTGCACAAGAAATTGCACTATCAACTAAAGTTCTATCTTTTTCGACACCTTCTTTAATTGCTAAAATAGAACTATTTACAGCTTCTGCCATTTCTCCTAGTTCATCTTTTGTTCCAAGGTCTAATAACTTAGCTTCTGTTGTTTCTTTATTCATATATTTAAAAAATTCTAATAATCCATTTTGAAATTTATTTAAAGGTGTTTTTATTGAGTTTGTAACTGCAATAATAGTTAAGAAAGATAATACAAATGCAATAGCTATTAATGTATATAATGTATATAGTGTACTATCAATTTTATTCAATGCTTTTTCATAACTTATTTGATTTTCTTTATCAGCAACATCATTGATATTTTTTAGATCTCTATTTAGTAATGAAAAAACCTCGTCTGTAACTGAAAGCATTGGAGTCGCCATTCCTACATCCACAGTTAACATATCAAGTGCATCCGCAACTGCTCCAATATATTCTTTTTCATTTTTTGAAACTTGTTTTAATATCTTCTTCGTTTTAGCATCAATACCTTTTGCAGCAAGTAAGACTTTTAAATCTTTTTCCATCTGTTTACCAATTTTTGATAATAAAGCAAGTTGCTCATCAATTTGTGACTGTTCATATCCACCCGTAGCAAAACTAAATACTTTATACATTACAGAGTTGTAGAGATCAACATCAATAAGTAATCTACTACTAGCCTTATATAATTCAAATTTCACTTCAACGATTTCGTTTAAAGTTTCTTTATCTGATTTAAGAGCATTGTTAGAGAAAATTGCTAAGACTACTAAAAATAAAACTGCAATAGCGGGAGCTATTATAAGCTTCTTACCTATGTTCATATTGTTTAAAAATAACATGTTGGATCCTATCTAGATATTAAATAAAATAAATACACGTAATATACTTACTTTAGTTAATATTATAATGAATTCTTGATTAAAAAATCAAGAATTCATTAAAAGCTTGCTACTTATAGTAACCTGCTCCAATTAATTGATTTTCACCAATTCCTATCACGAATGATGATTTAGGTGCTTGTTTTTTAGTCACAGGATGTGCCCATACATAATCACTCCAGCCAGAACCATCAGCTTTTACTACATCAATAAAGTTTTTGAATAATTGATTACCCGCTTTATCTTTATATCTATATAAGTTTTTACCTTTAATAGGTTTTTTTGGATGACCTGTAATTATACCTTCAAAGTCATTTGCCCAAATGTATAATTCACCTTTATCAAATTTTCCGCCTTTAGTACCAATCTCTTCAACACATTTTGCAACTCCAACTTCGTCACAAAAAGCTTTTCCTGCCATAACATGTGCTTTTACTTCATCAGCTGTAAGAGCGAATGCATAAGTTGCACTACTAATTAATAATGCTGCCCCTAGTTTCATTAATCTTCCCATCAGTTACTCCTTAAATTGTTTTCTAGAATCAGTTTACAGAAAAATAATTAAAATCATCTTAATCATTTTAATTATTTTTAGCTATATTTAAGATTTTAAGACAAATTTTAAAGATAACTACAAAATGCTATTCTAGTGCTATTTTATACAAATAAATCGTATAAATATTGTGAATTATATGATGTTATTAAATAATTTTACAGCTTCATCTTTGTATTGAAATAATATTGAAAAAACTTATTATAATAAAATCTTATTTCGTGTAGAGACTTTCTATTAGCATTTTTAAGTATTATTAAATTATCTGCGGTTATTTTTAATGATTTTATTTTTAAGTTTATCAATCATATATTTAATTAATTTTATCCAAACCTTCAGATGAAAGTTTGTAAATTGTGGGAGCTAATCTATCTATAAATGTTTTATGATGAGAAACAATTATCATAGACTTTTTTATTGAATTTAGTATATTGATTATTCTTTCTTCTGCATTTTCATCTAAGGCATTTGTTGGTTCATCAAGAAGTAATATTCTTGGTTCTGTAATTAAAATACCTGCAAGTGCTATAATTTTTTGTTCTCCACCACTTAGATCATATATATTTCTATTCTCTAAATGTAAAATTCCAAGTTCTTCTAAAATAGTACAAGACTTTGCGTAAGCTTCCTCTTTATTTGATCCTTTTGCTCGGAGTGCAAACATTACATCTTCAATAACAGTTGGACATAAAAAATGATCACTTACATCTTGAGGGAGATATCCTATATCACTTCTAAACTCTTTAAAGTCATTTGGTTTCTTCATCTCATTATGAAATAAGAAAACTCCACCATCTTTTTGTTTTATAAGACCTGCAACAATTTTAAGTAAAGAACTCTTACCACTTCCATTGGCTCCAATTATTGCAACTTTTTCTTCATGAGAAACATTTAATGTTACATTTTTAAAAATCTCTTTTGTTGTTTCATAAGAAACTTCTTTTAAATTTATTGAACAACTCATACTATTACCTTCTTTACAAATAACATACAAACTAAAAATATCAAAATCAAATCATAAAAAGATAGTTTTGAATTATTAAGTAAATAGATTCTACCGTGAAATCCTCTAAGTTGAAAAGAGTCTTGCATAGCATTTGCCTTTTTTATAGATTTTACAAAAATGTGTCCAAATAAGTTCCCATATGTTTCATATGTGAAAAGAGACGTTGAAGACCTAAAACCTCTTGCTCTTAAAGTTTGTCTAATTTTTTTCAATTCGTCAGTTAATGTTTGTATCATCTTCAATGTAAAATATACTGAGCTAACAAACTTTTTGGGAAACCTAAGTTCATTTAACGCTCGGACAATATCATAACCACTAGAATGAGAAAATAAAAACAGATTAAACAAAATAATCATATTAGTTCTAATATAAATATTTAAAGCCTCTTCTAATGAACTTTGAATTAAAAGAACAATAAAAATCATTGAGATAAAAAGATTTAAAAATAAAAGCTTTTTTAAAACCTCAAATATAATTCTATACTCGCAAAAAGCTACAAAAATTATTGGTAAGACATATATAAACTCAATTTTATTAAAACTAATAAAAATTGAATATAGAAAAGCGGATACTAAAAGAACAGAAGAATTGAATCTACTCATTTTTTTATTCTTTTTAATAACAAGAAAATTATACCAATTAATAAAATTGCAAGTATTGATTGAAAAAGACTATTCTCTGGTTTAATATCTTCTACATCTTGTTTTGATTTGATACTTTTAAGCTCAAACTCTTTTTCAACTGCATGTCCACCGATTGCTTCAACTTTTACAAAAAGTTTTGCTTCAACTTTTTCTATTATATATTCACCATTTTTATCCGTTGTTGCACTAGTCAAGAGTCTTTTCTCTTGATTATATATATCTACTTTACAATTTTTACAAGGGGCTCCTGAAGCAAAGTAAGAACTAATGTAAATACTTTTTTCTTCTTCAAATAAAAATAAATTTAATTTGTGAGCAAATAAAATATTTACTAAAAAAATTGATAATAATAGTATTCTCATAGATTAACTTCTTTTAAAAGTGTAGGTATAGATTTTTTTAAATAATTAATTAAAAATAATGTAATTAATCCTTCTATTACCATAGCAGGTATATTTGCAAATATTATCATATACGAAGCATACAAGTATTCTTCTTTGGAGAAAGCTAAAATAAGAGCTAGAAAAATAGTTGATAAAAATACAGCTAAGAAACCAATTGAAAAATATTTAACTTTTTCACTTAGGAAATTTAATAAACCATTTTTTGTAATCAAGTATATTAAAAATGCAGGTAATGCCATTATTAATAAGTTTGAACCAAGTGAAGTTAATCCACCATATCCAAGAAGTGTTGCTTGTAATATAAGTGCTATTAAAATACTTAAAAACACCGAGGAACCTAAAATTATTCCAATCACACCTAATAGAATTAAATGTATTTGTGTAGGGCCTAAAGGTATGTGAATAAACGAAGCTATGAAAAAGATAGCTCCCATAGCTGATATAATTGCAATATTATTATTCTTAATTGTTTTAAGTGAATATAAAACAAATCCTAAACCAATAATTGATGAAACAATTACAACTTCACTTGATAAAATTCCATCAGAAATATGCATTATCTAATACGCCTTTATCCAAAGTAATGCGCCATTCTCTATAGGATACATTTTACCATCAAGTTTTTTTTCACCCTCTTCTATCAAAGCTGCAAATCCCCACCAACCTTTATGATTCATTACAAAAGAAAAAATACCATTGTCATCAGTTTTTACAACTTGTGTTATATGCGCATCAGTAGGAGCTTTTAAACCAAAGGTATTGTATAACTCAACTTCTACTTCAATATTAGAAGCAGCCTTTCCATTATGAAGAACCTTACCTTGAAATAAATTCCCTTTATAAAGCCCAAAAGGTTTAACCATTGGAATGATTTCATATTTTAAACCAATAGGATTATCCCAACCATCTTCTCTTCCAAATGCACTAACTAATACTTTTGGAACATGTAATATAAATTTCTCTTCACTTGCTTCAAAATATTCTTCAGGTTGAACATAAAAACTATATACACCTGGTTTTTTTATATTATATGAAGACTCCCATGATAAATGTTTATATTTTTCTATTTTATGTAATGATAAACTTTTATTATTTACAAATATACCTTTTGGTTTTTCCATAGTCATACCAGTTTGTTCAAAAGGATGAATAAACATTGTTTCTAATTTTATCTTGTTATTTTGATTGTTAACAATATCATTTGTTGGAATTAATGCAAGAAAATGCGCATTTGCATATAAAGAGAAAAGAAGAGTAATTAAAAACTTTTTCATATATAACCTTTAAAATTTTTATGATTATAAAACTATAGCTTTTATATAACAATAAATTAGCTTTTTTCTTATGTATTTTTTGAACTAAAATAATTAATTACATATTTTCTAAGAATTGAAAAAAATGATTTAATAAAAATACTTACTAATACTCCTAATTTTTTCCTACTCATTATGTTATAATTTTAATAATAAAACCATTCTATATAAGGACTATTTATGAGTTCAATTAGTAGTAATTACGATAATCACGTATCAATTGTAAAAGATTTAAAAATGGCTGATAGTTTCTATGAAGTTAGAGAACCACATAAAGAAGGCTTTGAAGAAATTTATAATAAAGCAAAAAATGAAAATATAACAATGTCCTCTGCAAAAGATTTTTTAAACTCTTTATCAAAAGATGATTTGAGTACTTTACAAAACTACACTCTTTTAGTGAAAGAAATAAATGTAAACTCTTTAAATGATGAAGGGGCATATAATTTACTTCTACATCATTATGAAAAATATGATTTTAACAATGATGGATTTGTATCAAATGGAATTGGAAAAAGTTCTGAACTAATTCCTAAGAATATGCCAAATTTAGAAAAAGAAGCTTTTGTAAAAACTTTAAATGAAATGGATGAAAGAGATAGATTTATGACATTAGCTTTTGCCTTTCCATTAAAAATTGATATTGAAGGTGTTACTACTAGTTCAAATACAAACAATACTTTTTTTAATTTCGAACAAATAATAACAAACATCGATAGAATTTTAAATCCATTACCTGGAGAGAAAAGAAGTCCCCAACTATTGTCTACTTTTGAACTATTTAAAGAAATGTTTACTAAAAATTATAAGGAAGAGTTAGAGCCTGTCT
>OJIJ01000025.1_pt1 | contig 28183 bp, 24 predicted proteins | sample 1595891 | NCBI WGS metagenome assembly OJIJ01 (sample SAMN05416853, study PRJEB24817) | seawater metagenome | isolation source: Sea water | place: Canada:Atlantic | collected 2013-11 | reverse complement strand
CGAGATCCTCTCTGGTCTCGTGGGCTCGGAGATGTGTATAAGAGACAGGCATAAATCTCATCTGTCCTTGTATCTATTATTGCTTCGTATTTTGTTTTATATATTGCATTTTGTATTAAGTATTTAAATTCTAATGTATTCATAAAAAGAATACTAGCAAAATAAATCTTAATTGTTAATAATGATTATCATTTTAAAATGAAAAATAATTTAATGCAATTAAAAAAGAGAAAGGATAAATTAAGACATTCATATATCTAAAAAGGAAATTCATTTTTATATTTGGCATAACTTCATCAAGAGAAATTCCATTTGACATTTTTGTCATTATATTTATTTTAAATGCAATATCTAAGAATTTTATTCCTACAATACTTAACATCAGAAAAGTATTATTTTGTAAATATATAACTAAAAAAATAGCATAAATAAAACTAGCATTTAATAAAAAGAAAAAAAGTATATTTGTTCTGTATATTGAGTAGTTATTTGATAATAAGCCGTGTAAGGTTTCAGATTTTTGCCAATTAGACTCAAAAAGTTCAATTGCAATAAAAATAAAGAATAAAGAGATAATATCCATAAGTATTAAATATTAGGGGTGACCCCTAATATTTTAGTTTTCTTCGATATCTGCGAATTTAATTTTTTGATCTTTATAAAGACCTGTTCCAACTGGAATTGTTCTACCAATTACAACATTTTCTTTTAAGTCTTCTAACATATCCATTTTAGCTGAGATTGCAGCTTCTGTTAATACTTTAGTAGTTTCCTGGAAAGATGCTGCTGAAATAATAGAATCAGAAGTAACAGCTGCTCTTGTAATACCAAGTAATAATGGTTCAGCAATTGCAGGTTTACCACCAAGCTTAATAATTCTAGCATTTTCAATTTTAAATCTCTTTTTAGAAATCATATCTCCGATGATAAACTTAGTATCTCCACCATCAAGAATAGAAACTTGTCTTAACATTTGAGAAGTAATTACCTCAATATGTTTATCAGCAATATTTACCCCTTGAGATCTATATACTTGTTGTACTTCTGATACAATAAAGTAATGAAGTGCTTTATCTCCAAGAATTCTAAGTACATCGTGAGGAGAAGTTTGTCCATCTGTTAATGATTCTCCAGCATGAACGAAGTCACCTTCATTCACTAAGATTTGCTTAGATTTTTCAACTAAAAACTCACCTTTTTTACCAGTATCATCAGTAATGATGATTCTTGATTTATTTCTAAGTGGTTTACCAAATGATACAATACCATCAAATGCAGCTAAAACAGCAATTGATTTTGGTCTTCTTGCTTCAAATAATTCAGATACTCTAGGAAGTCCCCCAGTAATATCTTTTGATTTTTGAGTTGCTTTTGGTGTTTTACCAATAATATCTGCAATTGCAATATCTTGACCTTCAGCTACAAAAAGTGAAGTCTTAGGATCAAGTGTATATCTAATTAATTCATCATTAGAAGTAGCAAGTACAACTGCTGGTTTATAACCACTTGGAATATACTCGTTAACAACTAATTTAGATGTACCAGTTAATTCATCAAATTGCTCTGCAACTGTAACACCTGGAATAATATCTTCAAATGCTACTTTACCAGCTTTTTCAGCAATTGTTGGGTTCGCATATGGATCCCATTCAGCAATAACAACTTGCTCATCACTTGTTGGTTTTGAAATAACTGAATCTTTTTCAACTTCTGTATTATCATTAAGTTCAACAACAGAACCTCTTGAAATATAGTGTCTTAAAGCTTCTCTACCTTCACCATCAACAATTACACCAAATAGACCTTTTTCGTCTACTTTATCACCGGCTTTGATATCTTCTCTTCTTTCTAAATAGTCACCAGTTAATTTATAATACTTAACAGTTCCTTTAGCTCCAGAAACAATTGTAGAAGTAATAGGTGCACCATCTTTAACTTTTAATTCAGATGCGAAAGGAATTCTGTTAGGAACATTCCACCCATCTTTAATCATCTCAACGATAGATTCATTTTCTTCTACTTCAACACCATCTTTATATGGTAAGTAAAGTTTACCCTCGATTTTTCCTGATACACCAGCAAGTTCATTTGCTTTTGCTACATCATTCTTTCTTAAGTAATATTTTTTCTCTTCTTTACCATTAGTAAGTGTTAAAATAATTTCTTCATGAATTGTCTCAACTGTTACGTTACCTTTATAAGGAGCATTAATCTTTGGTTCAACTAATAAAATACCAGCATTTCTTCTATTTGCAACTAGTACTTTATCTTCACTGTTTTTATGAGTCTTGATATTGTAGTATCTAATAAACCCTTCTTTTTCAGCTCTTAATTCTCTTTCAGTTTGAGTAGCACTTGCAGTACCCCCAACGTGGAAAGTTCTAAGTGTAAGCTGTGTTCCTGGCTCACCAATAGATTGTGCAGCAACAACACCAACTGCTTCACCTGGAGTTGCTTTTCTTTGCTCACCAAGGTTAAGACCATAACATTTTGAACATAAACCATGTTCAACTTTACAAGTTAATGGAGTTCTAATTACTACTGATTTTACTTCAGCTTCTGCAACAACTTTTGCATTTTCTTCAGTAATTAAAGTCCCTTCTGTAAACAGAATTTCATTTGAAATTGGGTCAATAATATCTTCAGCAATAACTCTACCTGTGATTCTTTCTTCTAATGCTTCAATTAATTCATTACCAGAAGAGATATCAGTAATTTCAATACCTTCATGTGTACCACAATCTTCAACTGTGATTCTAACATTTTGAGATACATCAATTAGTTTTCTTGTTAAGTAACCCGCATTTGCTGTTTTAAGAGCTGTATCGGCAAGACCTTTTCTAGCACCGTGAGTAGAAATAAAGTACTCAAGTACATTTAGACCTTCACGGAAGTTAGAGATAATCGGAGTTTCAATAATAGAACCATCAGGTTTAGCCATAAGACCCCTCATACCTGCAAGTTGTCTAATCTGTGCAGCAGAACCTCTAGCCCCAGAATCAGCCATCATATAAATAGAGTTAAACCCATCTTTATCGGCTTCAACTAAACTCATCATCTCTGTTCCAAGCATATTGTTAATAGCTGTCCAAATATCAATAATTTTATTATATCTTTCTTGCTCAGTTAATAAACCTTGAGAGAATTGTTTTTGAACTTCAATTACATCTTTTTTAGCTTTTGCAACATGTCCAACTTTTGATTCAGGAACTCTAATATCATCAATTGAAACAGAAATACCTGCATCTGTTGCATATCTAAATCCTAAGTTTTTAAGATTATCTAAGAATTTAGGAGTTACTTCATAACCACCATGTTTATAGATATAATCAACTAAGATACCAATATCTTTTTTCTTTAAAATTTTATTCCATAATTCAACTGGTACAAAATCAGGTAAAATTTCATGAACAATTAGTCTACCAATTGTAGTATGTACAATTTTTCTGTCTATAGCAGTTCTAATCTTAGCATGTAAATCTACTTGCTTCATTTCTAAAGCAATTTTAGCTTCATCAACACCAGTAAATAGTTTATGCTCACCTTTAACACCATCTTTTTCTAATGATAGATAATAAATACCTAAAATCATATCTTGAGAAGGTACAGCAATAGCACGACCAGATGCTGGTAAAAGAATATTCATTGAACTCATCATTAAAACTTTTGCTTCAGCAATAGCTTCCTGTGATAATGGAACGTGAACAGCCATTTGATCCCCATCGAAATCGGCGTTGAATGCAGCACACACTAATGGGTGTAACTGGATTGCTTTTCCATCGATTAAAACTGGGTTAAACGCTTGAATAGAAAGTTTATGTAGAGTTGGTGCTCTATTTAGTAAAATTGGGTACTCTTGTACGATTTCAGCTAAACATTCCCAAACTTCATTAGTTTCAGATTCAATTAATCTCTTTGCAGATTTTAATGTAGTTGCGTAACCTTTTTCTTCTAACTTAGCCATTAAATGTGGTTTAAATAACTCAAGAGCCATTTTCTTCGGAATACCACATTGATCCATATTTAAAGAAGGTCCAACAACAATTACAGATCTACCTGAAAAGTCAACTCTTTTTCCAAGTAAGTTTTGTCTAAATCGACCTTGCTTACCTTTAATGATTTCAGATAATGATTTTAAAGGTCTTTTATTTGCACCCTTAACTGCATTTGCAGTTTTACCATTATCAAATAAAGCATCAACTGCTTCTTGAAGCATTCTTTTTTCATTTCTGATAATAATCTCAGGAGCATCAAGTTCCGTTAATCTCTTTAATCTGTTATTTCTGTTGATAACTCTTCTGTAAAGGTCATTTACATCAGAAACAGCAAATTTACCACCATCAAGAGCAACAAGTGGTCTTAAATCTGGTGGAAGAACTGGAAGTTGAGTTAACATCATCCATTCTGGTCTATTCCCAGAATTGATAAAGTTTTCAACAACTTTAAGTCTTTTAATAATTGTTTTTCTTTTTGCTTCTGATTTAGTTCCACCCATTTCAACTTTAAGTTGAGTTAATAACTCAATTAAGTCTAAAGTTTCTAATAAATCTCTAACTACATCTCCACCCATATTTGCTTCGAACCCTGTATGGTCAAATAAATCGGCAATGGCTCTGTATTGTTCTTCATTTAAGATATCAAATTTATTTACTTTTTTAGTTCTTTCATTATCATAAAAAGCTTCACCAGCGTTAGATACGATATATGCTTCGTAATATAATACTCTTTCTAGGTCTTTTAATTTAACCCCTAATAAAGTACCAATTCTTGTAGGAAGTGAAGATACCATCCAAATGTGTGCAACAGGAGATACTAAATCAATATGTCCCATTCTGTGTCTTCTAACTTTACTTGAAGTTACTTCAACACCACATTTTTCACATACAACACCTTTGTATCTCATCTTTTTATATTTACCACAAAGACACTCATAATCTTTTACTGGTCCAAAGATTTTTGCACAGAAAAGCCCATCTCTTTCAGGCTTTAATGTTCTATAATTAATAGTTTCTGGTTTTTTAACTTCACCAGAAGACCATGAAAGAATTTTTTCAGGACTTGCAAGTCTTAATTGAAATGCTGAAAAATCTGTTGGTCTTTCTAACTCTTTGATTTCAATAGGTTGTAATACTTTTGTATTTTTACTCATTTTCTTCTACCTCTTCAAAAATCTCTACGTCAAGTCCAAGAGCTTTAAGCTCTTTTGTTAATACGAAGAATGTTTCAGGAACACCTGAACTTGGTACATTTTCACCATTTGCAATAGCTCTATAAGCTCTTGTTCTACCTTCAACATCATCTGATTTAGTTGTAAGCATTTCTTTAAGAACATTTGTTGCACCATATGCTTCAAGTGCCCAAACTTCCATTTCTCCAAATCTTTGTCCACCAAATAGTGCTTTACCACCAACTGGTTGTTGTGTTACAAGTGAGTAAGGTCCAGTAGATCTTGCATGAACTTTTTCATCAACTAAGTGATGAAGTTTAAGCATATACATATAACCTACGTTTACTCTTTCTTTCATCTTATCACCAGTTTTACCATCATGTAAGATAGTTTTACCATCTGAATCGATTTTTGCTAATTCAAATAATTTTACAAATTCTTCTTCTTTAACACCATCGAATACTTGTGATGCGAATCTAACACCTTTTGTCCAATCTTGTCCATATTCAACTAACTCATCATCAGTCAAATTATCCATGAATTCTTTACCATTCATTAATTTTGCAACAGATGCAATTTCTGACATTTTAGCTCTTAATTCAACAATAAAATCAGCTTTTTTAGCTTCAAAAATACCTTGAATTTGTGCTCCAAGTTTTTTACCAACTAATCCTAAATGAACTTCAAGAATCTGACCAATGTTCATTCTTGATGGAACTCCAAGTGGGTTAAGAATAACATCTACAGTTGAACCATCTTCTAAGTAAGGCATATCAACTTGAGGTACGATGTTAGAAACAATACCTTTGTTTCCATGACGACCTGCCATCTTATCCCCAACTTTGATTTTTCTCTTAGTTGCAATATAAACTTTAACTTGTTTGATTACACCTGAAGGTAAAATATCATCATGTTCAAGAACAGTTAATTTTTCTTCATGGTCTTCTCTTAAACTAGATTTTTGTCTAATAAAATGTTCTTTAATTGTATTATATTCATCTTCTACTTCTTTAGAAAAAGATGCAACAACTTTTTTCATAGCAAATCTATTAACATTCGCTAATACTTCTACTGGAATACAAGTACCATTTTTATATGTTACTTCTTCAACTTCAACGTCTTTTGCTAATATAGATTTAGATAATAAATCATTAATTTTTAAGATTTCTTCTCTATCTAACATTAATAATTTGTCATGATGTTTAATATCTAACTCAGATTTCTCTGCTTCGATTTCAGCAACAGCTCTTTCATCTTTTTCGTATCCTTTTTTAGTGAATACTTTAACATCAACAACCGTACCTTCCATAGAAGTTGCACAGTACATAGATTTATTAATTACGTGACCAGCTTTTTCACCAAAGATTGCTCTTAAAAGTCTTTCTTCTGGAGTTGGTTTAATTTCACCTTTTGGTGTAACTTTTCCAACAAGAATCATTCCTGGCTTAATATAAGTTCCTACTTTAACAATACCTGAATTATCTAAGTGCCCTATTGACTCTTCTTTAACACCAGGTAAGTCTCTAGTAATTTCTTCATTACCATGCTTTAATTCTCTACAATCAACATCTTTTTCATAAATATGCATAGAAGTAAACGCATCTTCTTCAATTAATCTTTGAGAAAGAACAATTGCATCTTCATAGTTGTAACCATTCCAAGGCATAAATGCAACCATTGCATTAACACCAACAGCTAACTCACCATTATCCATTGAAGGACCATCAGCAATTACTTGACCAGCATCTACAAAAGTACCCTGTTTAGTAGCAGTTCTTTGACCAAATGAAGTGTTATTATTTGTTCTAACATTTTTAGCTACATTATAATGATCAATGAAAGCACCGTTTTCATCTTCACCTCTAACATAAACATTTTTAGAATCGGCTTTTTCAATTACACCAGCTCTTTTTGCTTTAATAGCTTCCCATGCATCTCTTGCAACTGTTTTTTCTAAACCAGTTCCAACTACAGGAGCATTAGGTCTTAATAATGGAACAGCTTGTCTCATCATATTCGATCCCATTAAGGCTCTATTTGCATCATCATGCTCTAAGAATGGAATTAAAGATGCAGCAACACCCATAACCATTTGCGAAGAAATATCAATTAAATTAACTTTATTTCTTTCAACTAAGTATATTTCTCCATCTTGTCTAGCTTCAACAAGTGCTTCAACAATTTTACCATTAGCATCAACTTTAGTTGAACCTGGAGCAATAATCACACCCTCTTCTTGAGTTGCTGTTACGTAAATAATTTCATCAGAAACCATACCTTCAGAAACTTTTTTATATGGAGCTTCAATAAATCCTAAATTATTAACTTTTGAGAAAGTTGATAATGTATTAATAAGACCAATATTTTGACCCTCTGGAGTTTCAACTGGACAAATTCTTCCGTAGTGAGTTGCATGAACATCTCTTACTTCAAATCCAGCTCTCTCTTTAACAAGACCACCTTCACCAAGTGCAGAAAGTCTTCTTTTATGAGTAACTTCAGATAATGGGTTAGTTTGGTCCATAAATTGTGATAATTGACCAGATGTAAAGAACTCAGTAATAGTTGATGTAATCATTTTAGAGTTAACTAAATCATGTGGCATAATATCTTCTAATGTACCAGATAAAGTAGTCATTTTATCTCTAATCGCTTTTTGCATCTTAATTAAACCAGAGTGAAGTTCGTTAGCTAATAACTCACCAATTGCTCTAATTCTTCTGTTACCTAAGTGATCTCTATCATCAATATGACCATGTCCTGCTTTAACTTTTACTAAGTATTGAACAGTCTTGATAATATCTTCATAAGTTAATACTGTAACATATTCTGGAACTTCAACACCAAGTTTATGGTTCATTTTCATTCTACCAACTTTTGTTAAGTCATATCTTTCTGGATCGAAAAATAATTTTCTAACAAATTCTTTGGCAGCTTCTTTAGTTACAGGTTCCCCTGGTCTCATTACTTTATAAATTCTAATTGCAGATAAATCATTTTCATCTTCAATTTGTTCTGTTTGTTTTAATAATTTTAAAGATTCAGCATCTTGTTTAAATGCATTGATAATAGAATCATCAACACCTGTTGCTAAATCATTTGCAATATCAAAAGAATCAAAACCTAAATCTAATAATTTCTTTAATTTCAATTCATCTAAAAGTGTTAATGCATCAAATAAAACTTCTCCAGATTCTGGATCAAAGATTGTATTTGCAGTAGATCTATCCATTAATAAATCAATTGGATATTCAACTAATTTAAGACCACCTTCAAGTAAAGCTTTTGCTTTTCTTTCTGTAAGTCTTTTTCCTGCAGCAATAATTAAATTACCTTTATCATCTTTAATATCAAACTCAACTCTACCTGTGAAATCATTAGGATTAAATTCAGTTAAAAATTTATTATTTTTAATTTTGATATTTAAAATTGGGTAGAAAAGTTTAATAATATCTTCTTTAGAGTAACCTAATGCTCTGAAAAGAATAGTAACAGGAACTTTTCTTCTTTTATTAATTCTTACATATAATACATCTTTTGCATCATATTCAAAGTATAACCAAGAACCTCTATCAGGAATAATTTGACCTGTATAGATTAATTTATTTCCGGCAGTATTTGATTCTTCTTCTTTAAAGATTACACCAGGAGATCTATGTAGTTGATTAACAACAACTCTTTCAACACCATTTACAATAAATGAAGTTCTATCAGTCATTAATGGAATTTCTCGGACGAATAAAGATTGTTCTTTCATATCTTTAACACCGATTTTTTCACCAGTTTTTTCGTCTAAATCCCATAATGTAAGTCTAATATTAATTTTTAAAGGAATAGAATAAGTTAGTCCTCTAACCATTGATTCTCTTACATCGTACTTAGGTTTCCCAACATCACTTCCGATATATTCAAGAGTTACTCTATTTTGAGCATCATGAATAGGAAACACTGATTTGAATACTTTTTCAATACCAGCTTCAGTTCTTTCATCTTTCCCAATCATTAGGAAATTGTCATACGAATTTTGTTGTAGTTGTAATAAATTTGGAATTTCGATTTGTTGAGGATTTTTTGCAAAATCTACTCTAAGTCTATTACCAGATTTTAAAGAGTTTAACATTGTCGACCTTATAAAAAATGTGGTTTACTTTTAGCTTTGTATATAAAGCGCAAAAGCATCCTTAAAGGATAGGGTTAAAATTTGGTCAAATTCTAACCTTAGCCTTCAAAGATGCTAGTCTTTATACAAGGCGCAATGCCTTGTATAACGGTATAATTACGGAGTTTAAGTAATTATTTTAATTCTACAGATGCTCCAGCAGCTTCTAAGTCAGCTTTTGCAGCTTCAGCGTCTTCTTTAGAAGCGCCTTCTTTAACAATTCCACCAGCTTCTTCAGCCATTGCTTTTGCTTCTTTTAATCCAAGACCAGTTAATGCTCTAATTACTTTAATAACATTAATTTTCTTAGCTCCAGCGTCATTAATAATAACGTTAAATTCTGTTTGCTCTTCAGCAGCTTCAGTTGCTACAGCAGCTCCAGCAACTGCAACAGGTTGTGCAGATACTCCAAATTTTTCTTCAAATTCTTTTACTAATTCTGATAATTCAAGTACTGATAAACCAGAGATAAATTCTAATACGTCTTCTTTAGAAATTGCCATTTCATTTTTCCTTAATTTTTTTAATTTTATAATTTATTAATTGCTTATATATTAAGCAGCCTCTTCTTCTTTTTTCTTTCTAAGCGCATCAATACCAACTGTAAAGTTAGTAAGAGGAGCCATCCAAGTAGCAGCAAGCATACCAAGAAGTTCATCTCTAGATGGTAATTTAGCGAATGCATTAACTGTTGCAAGATCAGCAATTTTACCTTCTATGATACCTGATTTGATTTCAAATTTATCTTTCATTGCAGTTGCAAAAGTATCAGCAACTTTACAAGCAGAAATTTGATCTTCAGACCATAAGAAAATATTAGTTCCAGATAACTCAATATCACCTAAATCAGCATTTTTTACAGAAACTGTAACTAATGTATTTTTAGCAACTTGAACTTTTGTTCCGTTAACTCTAGCATCGTTTCTTAAAACTTCTAACTCTTTATGAGAAAGGCCTTTGTAATCACAAACTACGATAGCTTGAGATTCTTTAAACTCAGAAGTTAAAAAATCAATAACTTCAGATTTTTGTTGTTTATTCATTTATAATTCTCCTTTCAAAACATCCAACTTCAGCAGGACTTACAAAATACGGGAGTAGTATTTTACCGGCTATCTTCAGTTCTTAATGTAGTGCTTTGAATAACACTCAATCATAAAGACTTCTATCTTCACTATTGAATATTAAAAAAGTTAAATAAGGGGAAACCCTTATTTAACGTCCATTAATTCTAATACATCCATGTTAACAGATGGTGACATAGTTAATGAGATTGCAGCATTTTTCATATATCTACCTTTAGCAGATGATGGTTTTGCTTTGTTAATAGCAGCGATAAATGTTTCAACATTTTCTCTTATTGCTTCTTCAGAAAAAGAAACTTTTCCAAGTGCAGCTTGCATGTTACCTTTTTTATCAACTCTATATGCAACTTGACCACCTTTAGCATCATTTACTGCTTTAGTTACGTCCATAGTTACTGTTCCAACTTTAGGATTTGGCATTAAACCTTTTGGTCCTAAAATTCTACCTAGTTTACCAACTAATCCCATACAATCAGGAGTAGCAATTAAAACATCAAAATCAATGTTTCCAGCTTGTACTGTTTCTACTAAATCATCATTTCCAACAATATCAGCGCCTGCTGCTTTTGCTTCATCAACTTTAGTACCCTTTGCAAAAACTGCAACTCTAACAGTTTTACCAGTACCATGAGGAAGTACAATTGCACCTCTAATCATTTGATCTGCATGTCTTGGATCTACATTTAAGTTAAGTGCTACTTCTACACTTTCATCAAATTTAGCCGATGCTAAACTTTTAACAGTTGCACAAGCATCTGCTAAAGAATAGTCTCTTTCTTCAATTTTTTCTGATAACGCTTTATATCTTTTTGAAATTTTTGCCATTTTATTCTCCGCAATTTTTTATTTTTTATTCAAGAATCTTTGCTTTTATTTAAAAGTCTTAAGAATACTTGTTTTGCTACCGCTTTTTAAAGCCTGGTGGTAAGGCTAGATTTTAAAATAAAATCTTATAACTCTGAATCAATTCCCATTGATCTTGCTGAACCAGCAACAATTTTTGCAGCTTGTTCTCTATCATCAGTATTTAAATCAGCGATTTTCATATCAACGATTTCTAAAACTTGATCTTTAGTTAATTTTCCAATTTTGTTTTTAAGAGGATTATCTGAACCTTTTTTAACTCCAGAAACTTTCTTAATTAAATCTGTCATTGGTGGTTGCTTACATACAAATGTAAAACTTTTGTCTGAATAAACAGAAATTTCAACTGGAATTGTAAATCCAGATTTATCTTTTGTTTTTTCGTTGAATGCTTTACAGAATTCCATAATGTTAATACCTCTTTGTCCTAATGCAGGACCAACAGGTGGTGATGGATTTGCTGCACCAGCAGGGATTTGAAGTTTTAAAATACCTTCTACTTTTTTAGCCATCGTGCTTCCTTTAATATTTTATTGTTTTTTTAATGATTTAGACATTAGGCAAGAAAACTATATAAGAAGCTAAGTTTTATTGCCTAATGCCTATTCTAGTTTTTAAACTACTCGTTCTACTTGAGTATATGCAATTTCAACAGGAGTATTTCTTCCAAAAATTGAAACATTAAGTTTTAAAATTCCCGCTGCCATATCAAAGTCTTCAACAACACCGTTGAAGTTTGCAAATGGACCTTCGTTAATTCTTACCATTTCACCTTCATCAAATGAAATTTTTGGTTTTGCTGCTGCTCTGTTTTGAACTTTATCTAAAATTGCATCAACATCTTTTTTAGATAAAGGAGTTGGTTTCTTCGATTCGCCAATGAATCTACCAACTTTTGGCATTGATTGAATTTTATGCCATAAGGCAGTATCTAAATCAATTTCTGCAAAAGCATATGCAGGGTATAAAGGTCTTTCGACAATTGTTTTATTACCTTTTTTTACTTCAATTAAATCTTCAGTTGGAACTAATACATTAGAAATTTTTCCGTCAGCCATTTCTTCTGCTAATCTTTCTAGCGCTCTTTTTACTGTTAATTCACTTCCAGAGTGAGTTTGTATTGCATACCATTGTTGTGACATTAAATTTCCTTAGTTCATTACAGCTGATAAGCTTAGAGACATGATTGCATCAATTAATGCTAAGAATAGTGAGATTACAGTTACAACAACAAATACAGATAAATAAGCAGACCTGATTTGTTCTTTAATAGGGAAAATTACTTTAAATAATTCTTCTTTAGCATTTTTATAATATGTTTTAAATTTGTTCACAATTGACTCCAAAAATTTTAAGCTTATAAATTCTTTTAAAAAAAGTCGAGACTACTTTTAGAAAAATTTAGTGGCAGGCCAGGAGGGACTCGAACCCCCAGCCATCGGATTTGGAATCCGGCGCTCTACCATTGGAGCTACTGACCTGCTTGAGATGTAAAGATTAAGCTAAAGTCTTACGACTTTAACTTAATTTCTTTATGTATTGTGTGTTTTTTTAATCTAGGACTATATTTTTTAAGCGCCATTTTCTCAGTATGAGTTTTTGGGTTTTTAAAAGTAGTGTAGTTAATATCACCACTTTCTTCACATTTTAGTCCGATTTTTATACTTGATCCATTACCCATCACTAATCCTTATACTAGAACTTCTGCAACAACTCCAGCACCAACAGTTCTTCCACCTTCTCTGATAGCGAACTTAGTTCCCTTTTCAAGAGCGATAGGAGCAACTAGTTTAACTGTCATTTCTACATTGTCACCAGGCATAACCATTTCAGTTCCCTCTGGTAAAGTACAAGAACCTGTAACGTCAGTAGTTCTTACATAAAATTGTGGTCTGTATCCTGAGAAGAATGGAGTGTGTCTACCACCTTCCTCTTTAGAAAGGATATATACTTCACATCTGAACTCAGTATGTGGAGTAATTGTACCTGGCTTAATAAGAACTTGTCCTCTTTGAACATCTTCTTTTTTAATTCCTCTTACAAGGATACCAGCGTTATCACCAGCCTCAGCGTAATCCATTTCTTTTCTAAACATTTCAATACCAGTTACAGTAGTTGTTTGAGTATCTTTAAGTCCAACAATTTCAATAGTTTCACCTAATTTAATTGTACCTTTAGAAATAGCACCAGTAACAACTGTTCCTCTTCCTGAGATAGAGAAAACATCTTCAACAGGCATTAAGAAATCTTTATCAGTATCTCTTACTGGAGTTGGGATATATTCATCAACAGAATCCATTAATGCATAGATTTTTTCAGACCATTCACCAGCAGTACCAGCTTTAGCTTCTTCTAATGCTTGGAATGCAGAACCAGCAATAATTGGAGTATCATCACCTGGGAATTCATACTCTTCTAAAAGCTCTCTAACTTCCATTTCAACTAATTCTAACATCTCTTCTTTATCTTCGTCATCTAATTGATCTTCTTTGTTTAAGAAAACAACGATGTAAGGTACACCTACTTGCTTAGATAATAAGATATGCTCTCTAGTTTGAGCCATAGGACCATCTGTTGAAGCAATAACTAAAATAGCACCATCCATTTGAGCAGCACCAGTAATCATGTTTTTAACGTAATCGGCGTGACCTGGACAATCTACGTGAGCGTAGTGTCTAGTTTCAGTTTCATACTCAACGTGAGAAGTAGCAATTGTAATTCCTCTTTCTCTTTCTTCTGGAGCATTATCAATTTGATCATAATCCATAGTTGCTTGACCATTTTTAAGCCCTAAACACATTGTGATTGCAGCTGTTAATGTAGTTTTACCGTGGTCAACGTGACCAATAGTACCAATATTTACGTGCGGTTTACTTCGCTCGAATTTTTCTTTTGCCATAAAAATCCCCTTAAAAATTTTGTTTTGGTTATTGCCCTCTGAGTAGATAAGCCCAGTAGCTTCTCTATTCAGAGGGGATTTGTTTATAAAAATTGCACAATAATATATAGATATATATTTTGTGGATCGATATTTTACTTAAAAAATACTAAAAAATACATTAAATGGGAGTTTTAGATAAACTTAGGAGTTATAAATGATTTCGCGTTATAACTCAGCTCCCAGTAAACAATAAATAAATAAAAAATGGAGCGGGAAACGAGACTCGAACTCGCGACAATCTGCTTGGAAGGCAGAGGCTCTAGCCAACTGAGCTATTCCCGCATATAGGTGGTGGGTCATGAAGGACTCGAACCTTCGACCACTCGGTTATGAGCCGAGTGCTCTAACCAGCTGAGCTAATGACCCTGGTTTATTAAACCTAATTCAACTTAAAAATTTAAGTGGCGGACAAGGAGGGATTCGAACCCTCGGTACCGTTGCCAGTACGCATCCTTAGCAGGGATGTGGTTTCAGCCAACTCACCCACTTGTCCATCTGAATTAGGAATGTGATTGTACATACTTTGTACTTAAAAATCTCTTAACTAGCCTAGTAAATTTAAAAGAATAAAAATATACATAAATGTTATAAAACCCCCTATTCTTGGGTTATCTTAAATTAATGTAAAAAAATGTAAAATCTAATCAAAGGTTAGGTTATGAATAAAAAATTCAAAAAAATAGCTCCTTTACTAATAATAAGTCTTATAACGATCTTTTTTATTACCTCTTATTCAATATACAAAAATGAAATAAAACAGATTAAAGTCAATATTGAATATGAACTTGTAAATAAATCATTAAATATAAAAGAATACTTTCAAACATCTGAAGCATTAATTTATTCATTAAAATATACAATTGAAGACAAATTAAATATTGAAGCATTTGAAAGCATAATGCATCCTGCTTTTAATACTATTAAATATGACAAAAAAAAGAATCTCTATAAAATTATGAATTTCTATGGAATAAACTCTATAGATCTAAGTACTATTGTAGGTATAGGAAACCCTCAAGAATTTGGAAAAGAAAAAATACATGAAATTAATTCTGCATTACATCTAAAATCAATATTTAATGCATCAATGGAAATAATACCTGATCTAAAGTGGGTTTATTATACTTCAAAAAATGATTTTATATATATTTCTCCAAACTATGATTTTAAAGATGACAAAAATCTAGAAGAACAATATCAAAATGCTTTTTGGACTGAAGCAATTCCTAAAAACAACCCTGAATCAAATTTAATCATAACCGACTTATACAAAGATGGAGCAGGAAAAGGATTAATGACTACATTATCAATGCCTATTCATAAAAATGATATTTTTCAAGGTATTGTATCTATTGATATTGGATTAAATACTCTTACTCATTTACTTCCTGAAGATGTATTAATTGGAGAAACTTATTTAATTGATGAAAAAAATCAAATACTTGCAAGTAATACAGACTTTGAATTAGGGGATAAAATATTTAAAATAAATAAAAATAGTATTTTTGTACCAATCGTTGCAAATGAAGTTAACTTATTACTTAATATAAAAGAATTCGATATAAGAAAGGAAGCTTTTTACAAAAGTTCTGGAAAAATCACTATAATTTTTTTATTACTCTTAATTTCATTTATTGCCTTATATCTTAGATTAATACTAACAAAAGTACAGTATTTTGCAAATACAGATCCACTTACAAAACTACTCAACCGTAGAGCTATGCAAAGAGAGATTACTACACTAATTAATACTAGTATAAGATATAACCAAAAGCTAGCATTTTTACTAATTGATATTGATTATTTTAAACATGTTAATGATAAGTATGGACATCAAGTTGGAGACAAAGTTTTAAAAGAAATATCAAAATTATTCAAAAAAAACACAAGAAATTGTGATGTAGTTGCTAGATATGGAGGAGAGGAATTTTTAATAGCCTTATCAAATACAGATTTGGACAATGCTTATATTTTAGCTGAGAGGATAAGACTACATGCACAAAGGATTAAAATAGATACTTATCGTATAAACTTAACGATAAGTATTGGTTGTGCTAAATTGAAAAAAGATGATAATTTATTTTCTATTTTAAAAAGAGTGGATAAGTTACTTTACGAAGCTAAAAATAATGGTAGAAATAATACGGTAAAAGAAGAAGAGAATTAAATATTCTCTAAAATCTTCTTCACAACTTCTTTTGGATTTTCTGATTTGTAAATCGGACGACCCACTACAATAAAATCAACTAAATTTTCTTTTGAAAATGGAATATCCGCAACTCTTTTTTGATCACCAGAATCTTCACCAAAAGGTCTAATTCCAGGACATAAAGTTATAAATTCATTTGAAGTATTCTTTTTTATATCTAAACTCTCAAAAGCAGAACAAACTACACCATCAACACCAGAGTTATAAGTATCTATTGCCATCTTTGTAGCTTTCGTTTTTATATCTTCATTATAAATAGTTTTAAATTCATCATTATCAAATGAAGTTAATGCAGTAACCGCTATTACTATTGGTTTATTAGGAATATCTTTGATTCTATCCATAACTGTTTTCATAGCTCGTTCCCCTGCACTTGCATGCACATTACACATATCTACAAGCCCAAAGTTTGCAATCTCTTCAGCAGCATCAGCCATCGTATTCGGGATATCATAAAGTTTTAAATCTAAAAATATTTTAAAATTAGGATTAATAGCTTTTATATCTTCTAAAAAAGTTTTTCCATCTCTAATATATGATCTAAATCCAACTTTTAACCATACATCAAAATCTTTTATTTGTTCAACTAATGCAAGATTTTCTTTTGCACTAGGTAAATCTAATGATACACAAAGTTTCATAGCACTCATTTATTAAGCCTTATTAACTTTATCTAAAACTCCATTTATAAACTTTGGAGCACCATCAGATGCAAGTCTTTTTGATAGTTCTATAGCTTCATTAATAACAATTGCTTTATCTAAGTCTTTTGATGAAATTTCATAAATTGCAAGTCTTAAAATTGATTTTTCAACACTTCCTATATCTTTAATCCCACCTTGATTTAAATGGCTAATAAGTTCTTTATCAATATTTTCAATATTCTCTACAACACCATTAAATAGGTCTAAAGCAAACTCTTTTTGTTTATTTCTAATTTTTTTATCTTCTAAAATTTCATCAACAAATTTAACTATACCTACATTTCCTAAATCATATGCGTATAATAAACCTATTACTGATTCTCTTGCTTGAGTTCTAGTTGCCAAGTTTAGTCTCCATCTCAGAGTATAAATCTAACATTTCAATAATAGTAACCATTGCTTCAGCACCTTTATTTCCTACTTTTGAACCAGCTCTTTCAATAGATTGCTCAATTGTATCAGTAGTTAAAACACCATTTGAAACAGGTTTTCCATATTTTAAAGCAACTGTTGCAATACCTTTTGTAGCTTCAGCTGAGATATAGTCAAAATGAGGTGTTGCCCCACGAATAACTGCACCAACACAACATATAGCATCATACTTACCACTAGCTAACGCTTTATCTAAAGCAAAAGGAATTTCAAATGCACCAGGCACAAGAATTAAATCCAAATTTTCTATATTTCCACCATGTCTTTTAAATGCATCTTGTGCACCTTCAACTAGTCTATCAGTAATGATATGATTAAATCTACCATTAATTACAGCAATTTTCTCATTACCATTTAGTCTTAAATTACCTTCAATAATATTCATTTATTTCTCCAAAAGAATAAGCAATTACAAAAAATTACCTATTATTATTTATTTATATTTTGCGATTATATCTAAATATTGATTAGTTTATTAAATTGTGTTATTTTGAAGTAAGGTAAGTATTGTTTTATAAATTTAATAAGAGGAGAATAGATCCTCTTATTTATTAATAATTAAGTGCTTCTTGAATAGCAAAAATATCATCCACTGTTTTATACAAATCATCAGTTTGAAGCATATTTGGACCATCACTTAAGGCAATTGAAGGATCAAAGTGTGTTTCAAAGAAGAAGCCGTCAACACCAACTGCAGCAGCGGCTTTTGCAAGACTTGGAACAATAGCACTATTTCCACCTGTTGTTCCGCCTGTACTTGGAACTTGTGCAGAGTGAGTTGCATCAAAAATTACAGGAGCATATTCTCTCATAGCAATTAAGTTTTTCATGTCAACTACTAATGCTCCATATCCAAAGGTATTTCCTCTTTCACAAAGCCAAACTCCATTATCTTTAGAAGTTTGATAATTTACTTCATCAATACCTCTAGTTTTAAGTACTTTTTCCACTGGATGAATCATACTTCCAGAAGCTAAAAACTGACCTTTTTTAATATTAATAGTACAATTTGTTTGTGCAGCAGCAACAAGTAAATCTGTCTGTCTACAAAGGAAAGCAGGTATTTGTAAAATATCTAAAACCTCAGCAGCAGGTGCAGCTTGATACGATTCATGAATATCCGTTACCAATTTATAACCAAATTGTTCTTTCACTTCTTGAAACAATTTCAAGCCTTCTTCAAGTCCTGGGCCTCTATATGAGCTTAAACTTGTTCTATTAGCTTTATCAAATGATGCTTTAAAATAAAATTCAACTCTTTTATCTTCACTTAATGGTTTTAGTTTTTCTGCAATTCTCATTACAGTATCTCTATCTTCAAGAACACATGGTCCAGTTAATATAATCATTTATTTTTCCTTAAAAAAATTGTTTTTTTCTCTTCCCCAGTATATACATAATGAAATTCATATATATTTTCAGCGATTAATTCAATATCATTTTTTGCATTTTCATCACAAGCAAAAAGTATTTCATCATTTTCTTTTAGAATTATATCTAAAGAAGGAAGAAGTAATACTTCATCTTCTCGTTGAAGAAGTAAAGGTATTACATTGTTTTTTTGCTCTCTATTATATAAAGAACGTGTAAATATTTCTAAATTAATTTCTTTATCATCATCTAAAGCTTTTACAATCTCAACAGCATGTTTCTCGTCTATTCTTAATTCATATAATAAAGGGTCTTCATTTACATTCTGAATCAAGTCTTTTACTAATAAAGAAGCCCAATTGTTATCTTTTCTACATATGAGTCTAATAAACTTATCAGATAAAGGACTTATCAAAGCATTTGTTGTTTTATTGATTAATATCCTAGAAGGCATAAAAATATGGTCTATTTTTGCATTTTCAAAAATAGAGAAGTCTTCCATTTCATTTTCACGTGCTATTGTCATAATATCAGGATTCAATTTTTTAGCAGTTGCTAAAATTGAAAGATTTGTTGTGTCATCATTTGTAGCAGATATTATTGCTACTGCCTCTTCTATTCCAACACTTAAAAGTAAATCTTTATCATCTGCATTTCCATAAGTAATATTCATCATTTCATCAGCTGCAAAAGTACCTACTTTTGATTTATCCATTTCAACAAATTCTGCTTCAACATTATCTTGTTTTAAACTTGAATAAATATGTTGTCCCATTCGTCCATATCCACAAATTATATATTTACCTTGAGGAAAAGAAGGAAGTGTTGCATTTAAATTATCAATTTTATACACCCATTTTTCTAGCTTTAATAAGCTTGGGGCATTTAAGGCCATTGCTATTTCACTAGATATTATAGAAAAAGGATTAGCAATAATTTCTACATCTAAATCTTTTAAATTTTCGGTATGGTTATTTGTTGTTGATTTAACTGCTAATCTAACATAAGGATTTAAAAGTTTTGAAGTCAAAGCAATTCTTAGATTTAAAGAGTCATCTTCAAAAATAGATACAAGGCCTTTACAATTAAACTTTTTTATTCCTGCATCTTCTAAAGCAGCTGGAGTATATGCATCTGCAACTAAAACCGGGACTGTAGGAGTAAAGTTTTCAAGTCTTAAATTATTTGCTCTATTTTCATTTTTTTCAATTACAACTGTTCTTATTTCTTGATCAATTGCTCTATTTATTATTTCACTCGTAATTTGATTATATCCTAGGATAATAATAAATTTTTGTTTTAAACCTTTTACTTGTCTTCTAAACTTTGCTTTTTCCATTTCACGTATAAATAGTTTATCTTGAAGTAAAGTTACAAGTGTACCAATACCATAAAACCACCCAAGTACTGTTACATATATAGAAAAACTCACCCAAAGTTTTTGAGCATAAGTAAAGGCATAAGGAGTTTCACCAAATCCTATTGTTGAAGCAGTATATGTTACAAAATAAAAAGCATCAAATATACTCATTTGATAAGGGTTGCCATTATCATCAACTCCTTGTATAAGAAGGAGTCCAACAATAGCAATCGTATATGTAATAGTAATTACTAAGAATGGCTTTCGCATTCTTTGTAAAACAATAAATAGTGAGCTATTTTTCACAAAAAACCTTAACTATTCAAAACTTAACGTTTTGATTTTAATGTATCACCCATATATAACATAACAGAAACAATATTTGCTAACAATGCCCCACCTGAAAGTGATATTATCATTGCAACAACTTCTTGATTCATTGTATAAACATATGCAGCTATCGTCCAAATTGATGCAGCAGCAACTAATTGAATATCTGCAGCAAGAGAAGTGGCAAGCAATACTGACCCCATCTGCGTTTTATCACCAAGTTTTAAAGTAGTTGCAATAATATTTACAATAATTGCAGCCATTAATTCATATTTACTATGATGATCTAAAGAATCCATATCACCATAAAAAAATCCAAAATTAACTGTCATAGCTAATATAATAAAAAACCCAGAAATAACCTTATCTAGATTCATGATACTCATCCTCCATATCTTTACCGATATCTAATCTTCTACCAAATACATCATCAATATTATCATGTACTTTAGAATTTCTATCTAAGAACATAATTCTATGTCTATCTAATTGCTTAATATTTTTAAGTCCCATAACCGCAAGTAGCCCACGAACACTTTTTAGTAAGTTTTTATGATAATCTCTTACTTTTTTAGATTGTTTATGTACAAAATATTTTTTTCTTTTATCTTTATCTTGAGTAGCCAATCCTACAGGACATTGATGACCAGTTGTTCCTGAACAATATCTAGCACGAATACACCCTGCACTCATCATAAAACCACGTGCAATTTGAACAAAATCAGCGCCAATTGCCATTGTAATTACAATATCATCTGGAGTTAAAAGTTTTCCACTACCTATTATTTTAACTTTATCTCTAACCCCATATTTTTCTAATACTTTACATGTTAAATAGATTGAATCTCTTACATTCAATCCAATTCTCTCCATCATTTCAATTGGAGCCGTTGCACTACCACCACTTCCTCCATCGATTGAAATATAATCAGGATATGCAGTATTCCCTTCTTTAACTCTTTTTGCAATCTCTTTTGCGTATGGTTCGATATTTTCATAATCTGAAATTACAATTTTAATACCTACAGGTTTATCTGAAAGTTCTTGCATCTGACCAATAAAATCAAATAATTCTTCAATAGAGTTTGCATAAGGGAATCTATTTGGAGAAAATAAATCTTTATGTGCCTCAACATTTCTATAGTATGCAATTGCAGCACTAACTTTTTCAGCAACTAGTTTTCCACCAGTTTGTTTAGCACCTTGCGCAATTTTGATTTCTGTCATCTTACAAAATCTCATTACTTTTTGATAACGCTCTGGATCAAATTTTCCATCTTTAGTTCTAACAGAATAAAGTCCAGAACTTACTTGTAAAATAATATCTGGCATATCCTCTGGAACTTCTTCTGGAAAGTTTTCTAAGGGAGCGTCCCAATTTGGTCTATGAAAAAGTTTTGTTCTTGCATCAAAAACATAAGTTTCAGCTTCAGGATTATCTTTAAAAACCATTTTACGATAGACATCAGCAGCAAGTGCTCCATTAAATAATTTAGTCATAATATCTTTAACTTTTTTCTGGAAATCCGTACCATGAACTGTTGTCATATATTTTTCATCATAGTTTTGATGTGTTACAAAAAAGTTTGAAGTTAAACCACCCTCTCCCGAATTAATTGGGAAATTCCCCATATAAGAGCCTCTTACAAAGGCTCTTGTACCCTCAGGAGAAATAGAACCATCACTCATTGCACTTCTAGCAATAATAGATTTGGCAGTGTATGGCATTTTTCTATTCTCACCAAAAGTTACCTCAAAATGTGAATCCACTTCATCATCATTTAAAACAATTGTTGCATGTCTTAACATGAATTTTGGTTTAGGCAATGGTTGAGCAGGAGAAAAAGAAGCATAATTTGGTAGATCTCTTGAAGCTTTTGCTACCCAATCAAGTTTATCTTTTGATTCATAAAACTTTTCATCACCAAAATATTGTCTAAAAGGCTCTCTCGCTTCCTCTAAAACATATCTTAATCTTCCAATAATTGGATAGTTTACCAATAATTGATGATCTCTTTGTACGTATTTATCGTGTATATACCAAGCAAGCATAATTAAAAAAAATACAAGAGCTATAACTTCTATATATAATAAAAAAACTTCCACAATTAATCCTTTTTCATTGAAACTAAAATTCCACTAATAACTATCAGGATTATACCAAAAATAATCCAAATATCAGGAAGATTATCTCCTAAAAAAACTCCAATGGCTATACTAAAAGCAATATTTGCATATGAAATAGTGCCGATTATCCCTGCTTTTGCTACAGAATATGCCTTTGTCATGTAAATTTGTGCAAATGTAGCGACTGTTCCCAATAAAATAATAAATAACCAATCATTAGGCTGGGGCATAACAAAAGTTGCAAATATAAAATCTAAATCTTTATTAATATAAAATTCAGATATTCCCATTAAAAGTAATGGACCAATTGAACCAATCAACATGAAAGATAATACAATCACTCTACCATCATAATAAGTTCTAAGTTCACGTATTGAAGTATAAGCAAGCCCAGCGCCAACTCCAGTTAAAATACCTAACCAATCTGATTTATCTAAAGAACCTCCATCAAACTTCGTAATAAATAGTATTCCTATAAAACCTATAAAAACACCTATCCACCCTTTTAAGCCAAGTTTTTCTTTTATAAAAATATATGCAAAAATTGCACTAAATATTGTAGAAGTTTTGGAAAAGGTCATGGCTTCGCCTAATGGAATAGTTGCAATATTGTAAAAGAAAAAAAGTAAAGCTGTAAATCCTGCAAGTCCTCTAAAAACTAAAAGCCAAGGTTTTCCACCTTTTTGATCAAGAGGTTTTCGGTATATTGCAATTAAAATTAAAAAAACACCAAATATATTTCTAAAAAAAACAACTTCTATTGAACTCATAGAAGAACTTAACTCTTTAGCAAAAGCTCCCATACAAGCAAACAATAAAGAAGCAAAAAGCATATATTTGATACCTGAAGAGACATCATTTGTCATAAATTATCCTACTATTAAAAGCGCAATTCTAATTAGTTTCAAATTAAATAAAGATTATTATTTAACTTAATATTGATAAATTAATATTTTTAGCTAATTTTAGATAAAATATCTAAATTTAATATATTTAAGAGCATATGCTCTAATAGGAAAAGAATGGAATATTTAAAAATAATTGGTGAAACTAACCTTTCTGGAGAGGTTAAAATATCTGGAGCTAAGAATGCAGCACTTCCTTTAATTGCAGCAACAATTCTAGCAAAAAATGAAATTTCAATATGCAACATGCCGAATGTTGTAGACATAAATACTTTTTTAAAATTAATAGATAAACTTGGTGGAACATTCAAAAAAGAGAATGATTGCATAAAAATTGATACTTCAAAACTTGATAATACTACTGCTACATATGATATTGTAAAAACTATGAGAGCTTCTATTTTAGTACTAGGACCAATCTTAGCCAGATTTGGACACTGTGAAGTTTCACTTCCTGGAGGATGTGCAATTGGACAAAGACCAGTTGACTTACATCTAAAAGCACTTGAAGCAATGGGTGCAGTGATTAAAATCAACCATGGTTATATTGAAGCAACTGCACCAAATGGACTAAAAGGTGCGAAAATTGTATTTGATAAAGTAACAGTTGGTGGAACTGAAAATACTGTTATGGCAGCAGCTCTAGCAGAAGGTGAAACAATCATTATTAATGCAGCAAAAGAACCAGAAATTGTTCAATTGTGTGAAATTATTAGAGATGCTGGAGTTTCAATACAAGGAATTGGAACATCAAAATTAATTATTCAAGGTACAAATAGAAAATTACTTGATATAAAAGATTTTGACGTTATTCCAGATAGAATTGAAGCAGGTACATATATGTGCGCAGCTGCAATTACTAATTCTAAACTAAAAATTGACAAAGTAATTCCTCTACATTTAGAAGCAATTGTCTCAAAACTTGAAGAAATGAATTTTGAAATTATCCAAGATGAAACTTCAGTTACAGTAATGCCAACTAATGAAATAAAACCAGTTAATATTGTAACAACAGAATACCCGGGTTTTCCAACAGATATGCAAGCACAATTCATGGCCCTAGCAACACAAGCAAATGGTACAAGTACAATTGATGAAAGACTATTTGAAAATAGATTTATGCATGTAAGTGAGTTATTAAGACTTGGTGCTGATATTCATTTAAATGGTAATGTTGCAACTATCAATGGTGCAAAAAATACATTAAATGGTACAGATGTAATGGCAACCGATTTAAGAGCTTCATCAGCTTTAGTTTTATCTGCATTAGTAGCAAATGGTGAAACTTCAGTACATAGAATTTATCATTTAGATAGAGGATATGAAGATTTAGAAGGAAAATTTAGCAATATTGGTGCAAAAGTAGCAAGATTTAAAGAGTAGCTGTTTTAAAGTTTAAGTATAAATTTTATAAAATTGACATAATTAAAATTAAAGGTTAGAAAAATGCAACTAGAAATTTCTTTATTCAAATTTGATTACAAATCTGATTATTTACCGTACTACACGAAAAATTTCATTAAAGTGAAAAAAGAAAAAACACTTTTAGATATTTTAAATAGTATCAACAACGAGAATCCTTTTGGATATAGAAATAGTGAAAACTTTAATGTTGCAGTAAATGGTATTTATGTAAATGTAAAAATTAGTATTGACGAACTAACTAAAACCTTCGGAAAAGATTTAACAATTGAACCTATTTCAATTAGAAGAGCTCATACTGATTTATTGATTAATGATGCAGATTTCCAAGAAAGACTTGCAATACTTTCAGAATTTGTAGAAGATGAAGATATAGCAAAATATAAAAGCAACAAAATTTATTTTTATGCATCAAACACAATTAACTTTGAATATGACTATATTGGAGATCCTTTATTAATTTTAGCTCATGATTTAATTGAAAAAGACAAATCAAAAGAAAAAGAGATATTAGAAGCTTTATCAGAATCTGACTGTGGAGCAGAATATCATACAAGTTTAGAAAATAGAGTTTATAATTTTGACACTACAATTGAAGAAAAAATCACTTCTATTAAAACAAAACTTAATCTTACTAAAAGTGTTAAAGAACAAAATTTCAATTTAGAAAAGAAAAATGATTTAAACTTTGGTAGTTTTGATGAAATCAAAGAAATCAAACATGATTTTAATGACTTTAATATTGCCTATTATAAAGGAAGTAAAGAAGATAGTGAAACTTCTAACTTATTATCACAATTAAATGCAAAGATAATTAACACTCAAACTATGAATTATGATTTAGCACTAGATACTTTCCACATAAATTCTGATTTTACTATGAAATTAGCATCAACTATTATACTTGATGCATTTGATAATAGTGCGGATTTATTAGTAGTTGATAATGAGGATGCATTTAATCTTTTTGATTCTAATCGAAAATCTTTACAAGAAACAAGTGGAAGAGATATTATCCTTCCAGTAATTCATAAAAATGAATTAGCAAAACTAGCTCTTGGTTTACATGATGAAGTAAAACAAACTCTATGCAAACATTCAGTTGACCCTGAATTAGTTTAAAGGAAATAATATATGGTTCTAGATTTACAATTTATACTATATGGACTAATTATAATTGCAACTCTAGTTCCCTTATATATTTATAGAGAAAAAGTATTTAAACGATTTTATAAAACTGGTAACATCAAAACATTTTTAAGAGATGTAGATGCGTACCTAACTTTGCATCATCCTAAAATTCCATTTGACTTTTCTATTGCTTCAAAATTTGAAAATGAAAAAGACATAAGAATAAAAGAGACTCTTATTGTAGAAGGCCTGATAAAACAGTTCTCAAACTATGAATATGAACTAAAAACACAAAGAGGTATTGATAAAGATAGAATATGGAGTGGTTATGAAGGAAATTCGAAACTACTTAAAGATAATAAATTACCTATAGATTGGGCTCAAAGAAAAGAAGCCGCTTGGATGAGAGACAATAATAAATGTAATAGATGTGGTACAAAAACAAAATTACTTGATACTCATGTATTACTTGCTAAACAAATGAGAAACGGTGGAGGATTCAATCTTGAAAACATAGTTGTATTATGTAGTGATTGTAGCAGGATAGTTAAATCAGCAAATATAGAAAGAACATCAAGAGATTTACATATACTAGATAACCTTATGAGAAAAGTTACTAACTAAGCTATATCCCAAAATATTCTTTCATAATAATATTATGTCTTTGAGCATCTGTTATTTGTTCAAAAGAATCAACTTTTTTGATTCTTTTCTTTTTTTTATCTCTTAAATTAACTAAAACTTTCTCTAAAAACTCATCTTCGAGACCTTTTAACTTCGACAATTCATTTCGTACATAAGTTAGATCTTTGTCTTTTGGAATTATATAAGGAGTCACAATTACAATAAGATTTTTATTTTTGCTATTCTGTAATCTATTTTTGAATAATTCTCCAATTAGAGGAATATCACTAGCATATGGTATTTTTTCAATACTCTTTTCATTTTTACTTTCTATTAAACCTCCAATAATTACGCTTTCCCCATTATTTACAATTGCTGTAGTTTTAATTTCTTTTTTTGAGGTATCAGGATTAAAACTAACAGTATTTATATTTTTTATACCTTCAATAATAGTATTGATATCTAGAGTAACTTTATTATCAGATGAGATTCTAGGTTTTACATTTAAAGTTAATCCTATATCTTCTCTTTGAAAACTATTTTTTGTTGTCCCTCCATCGGTAGTTGTACTTGCAGTTTGAATAGAAACCGTTTCTCCTACATAAATTGAACTTTCTTTATTATTTAGACATAAAATTGATGGTTCGGAAATAATATCAAGAGCATAGGTTTTATTTAATAAACTCAAAGAAGCCCCTAAAGCCAGAGAAGAAGTGACATTTGGAATTTTTAAGCCTAAAAGACTTGTATCAATAGCAATTGCATTACCACCATTTAAATTAGAAGAGAAAGTATATAAACCACCACTATGAGCTTTTCCACCTAATATCCCAAATCTAAAACCAATATCCTCAACTAAATTATCATCAACCTCAACAATTTTTGCTTTTACATAAACTTGAGACTTGAGAATATCCAACTTAGAAATGATTTGTTTTAAGTAATTTACTTCTTTTTCAACTCCATCAATAATTATCCAATTGTTTTCTTCATCAATTGCAATACTCGGTCTCTTACTATTTTTGTATTCTTTTTGAGTAATTAATGTTTTTAAAATATTTTCTAAACTTTTTGCTTCTATATTTATAAGAGATATAACTTCTGTACTGTTATTTAAACTACCCACAACTACTTTTTTTTCTAATTTTCTAAAACTTTTTTCTTTTAAAATTATTTTTTCTGGTAAATCATCACTTTTAACTACTCTTAAAATATTTCCATGTTCAACTAAAATATAACCATTATCTTCTAAACTAAACTTTAATATATTTAACAAATTTTCTTTTGCAATGGGTTCATTTGCTGTCTCTTATACACATCTCCGAGCCCACGAGACCAGAGAGGATCTCGTA